>PDWJ01001101.1_pt1 | contig 69407 bp, 60 predicted proteins | sample 1430881 | NCBI WGS metagenome assembly PDWJ01 (sample SAMN01162460, study PRJNA174530) | Oral metagenome, whole genome shotgun sequencing project. | biome: Marine environment; feature: Marine mammal; material: Swab sample of the gingival sulcus; isolation source: swab sample of gingival sulcus... | reverse complement strand
GAAAGAAGATATTGCGACAATGACCGTAAATGCCCAGAAGGATGCCTGTGGGTTGACCAATCCCAGGGTACCCACTGATGACGATGTGGCAGCCATCTACACAGCTGCGATGTAGCACAGGGAAAGGGAGAGTTACTTGCTTAAGCGGGTAATCTCCTTACGTCCGTGTAAGGAAGCCCCTTTCTTGTCAAAAGGAAGTGGGGCTTCCTTTTTTGAGGAACCAGCACACTGACTATCAAGCGGCGTATAGTCAAAAATCACCTGGAGATATTGAAGGTTGTTGCAGGCAAGAGCTGTGTAAGATCAGGGCATCTTGAATATAAACAGATTACAAGGTCATGCAAAGTACCCATCAGTGTCGTTGAAACCTGTGTATCGTTAATCAATCCTTTCCGTATAGCGAAGCAGCTGCTCAGAAAGTGTTACCGGATAGCGGTATTCGGCGTCGTCAATTGTCGGCGGCAGTTGTCGCAGCTGGCTTTGTAAAAAATCTCTCGCCTCTTGCAGGGTCCAGGTCTGCAGGCGCTGGCCCTCTGTCATATAGTGATGGATGAGCCTCTCTCCTGGCAGACTCTCTCCTTCAAGTCCAACGATGTCTCCATTGATACTCTGACCTTCCTGTTGTCTGAAAACCTGTTTTCTTCCCGGCCAGGTTGTTTTATGTTCAGCCAGTTTTCTCCTGCCGCGACCGGCATATTCAACCAGTTTGTAGGCACAATTAAAACAGGGCTGATCCGCAGATGTGGTCATCTTCGAACCAATACCAAAACCATCTATCGGGATATCGTTATCACGAAACATTTGCAGGGCATATTCATCCATATCGCCGCTGGCAAGAATTTGCACTTTATGGAGACCGGCTCTATCGAGCATTTGTCGAACCTGTCGGGCAAGTTGGCCGATATTCCCACTGTCAAGACGAACCCCTTTGATAGGGATATCCTGTTCTGCAAGACGTGGCGCCAGCCTGATAACCGTGGCGACGGCATTTTCGACATTATAGGTGTCTAACAAAAAGATACAGTTTTCGGGATGGCTGATCGCAAAATGGTAAAAGGCCTCCTCTTCTGAATCGTGGGCTTGGACAAACGAATGAGCCATGGTTCCAGAGACGGGAATCCCGAACGCTGCCCCTGCGGCAACGGTCGCCGTTGCCGCAAAACCGGCAAGATAGGCAGCCCTGGCCGCCAGCACCCCAGCCTCACCGCCATGGGAACGGCGCAGGCCATAATCGACCAGGATCTTATCCGGCATAATACGAGTCATACGAACGGCCTTGGAGGCAATCATCGTCTGAAAATGCAGGATATTTATCAGCCGGGTTTCCACCAATTGAGCCTGGGGAAGCGGTGCGGTAACCCTTAATACAGGTTCGTTGGCGAAGAAAACAGACCCCTCCCGCAGCCCATGAATGGAACCGGTAAAAGAGAACGCCTGCAGCCGGTCGAGAAAGTCATCCTTGAATCTTCCGTCCTTATAGAGAACATCGATATCTTCTCTACGAAAGCGCAGCTCTTCGAGATAGTCCAGGGCCTGCTCCAGGCCGCAGGCGACCATAAAAGGCCTTTGCTCCGGAAGGCTGCGAAAAAAGAACTCGAAGACCGCTTCTTCTTCCAGGCCCCAGTCATAATAGGACTGCATCATCGTAAGCTGGTAGAGATCTGTCAATAAAGAGGTATCGCTGTATTTCATAGGCTACGCTCAGATAAGGTTCTCTGGATAATGCCTGGCCTGAAAAAATTTTCTCGCCCCGCACTGTGATTCGAGAAAAAAGGGCCACGGCTGACACCGGCAAGAAATACAGAAAAGACGCATCCCCCACCATTTCTTGAAACTTCAGGATACAACTCAAGTCATTCTGAGTTGTTTGCTCGGTTCTCTTGCATAATCCTGTCAAGCTGATCGACAAAGAAGGGGGTAAGATATATACCACCCAAAACATTCAGATGGTCAGCATTTTTGTACATATTCTTTTTATGAACAAGTGGTGTCCGAAAGTAAGGAAAGACATCGATAACATCAACACCATTCTTGTTGGAAAACTCTTCCACAAAACGCCTGCTTGGTTGCTGCCATTTCCTTATAAAGGCGGGATCATATGAACATGAGCGTTTTCGCGGAAACAACGCATTAATCTTCGGCTGCCAATCGCAGTCTTTACTTTTATCAAATATTGGCACCTGCTGTACAAGTATTGCCTTTTTTCCCCGTTTTTTTAGTTCTTCAACAGTCGCAGACAACTGCCTTTGATAATATGTTACATGATCTGCAACATTGTTTCCCTGGGCATCTTTAAAGGTTATGGTTCTCTTGTTCTTGTTTCGCAAATACCCTTTCCCGTCATAAAACAGATCAAATCTCTGAGCAATCAGCACAGCCGAAACCCTCGGATCTTCTATTATTTCGCTTACAAAAAGAGGCAATGCAGAGTCGCAGAGTCTTTCTTGCTCTTTGTCAATATAGCTCCTGATATGCACGTCTCCGAAAAGCATTGGACAACCAGGTTTGGCAAGAAAACGGACACCATAGCCATTTTTCCCGGCCCAGGCCACCGCAGCCCTGAAGAAATGCGGGGCATGACTATCCCCAACTAAGCCGAGAAGAGGGGTCTTTTCATTGTTGTTGCCAAATTCATGGTATATCACCCCATCTTTCTCTTTTATTGATACATTTTCAGGGTATAAGGTCCTCTTTTCGATGAAATCACCCCCATCTTTTTGTATGCGCCAGGCGGCTTCATCACAACCTTCCAAAACCTTAAAGGTCAGCGCAAAGAGAACAATGACAATTCCACCAGTCACTAACACGACAAAATCACTGAAACGGGATTTCCTCGCAGGCTGTTCAATGTAATAGTAGCTGAGTACAGCCAGAATAAAAACAAGAACGCTGATACCAACAGCCGCTTGAAAAGAAATCTCTTGGCTGTCCTGAAAAATCTTCCAAAAAACGATGACCGGCCAGTGGTAGAGGTAGAGCGAGTACGATATTTTTCCTATGAAAACAGGAAGCGGTCGCGCAAGAACGCTGTTGGCGAAAGAAGCCTCCTGTTGAGAATAGATAAGCAATGCACTGCCGAGGCAGGGGAAAAGAATTCCACATTGAAGAAAAGACATTCCTAAATAATCGTCCTCAACAAAAAAAAGCCCCCAAAACAGCAGCAGCATACCGACAAGACCAAGAATCTGTCCATTTCGTTTGCTGGAGGCCCTGGGCAGAATCCCCAGGGAGACGATACCTCCGATACAAAACTCCCATGCCCTGGTATAAAACATATAAAAAGCCAGCCTATGGTCACTTTCGGCAAGCCAGAAACAGACCAGAAAAGAAAGACAGGCAACAAAAAGAAGAACGGCACCCACCCCGGTCTTTATCGCTCTCTCTTCATCGTTGAAACGGTGGATTGTTGTTTGTTTTTTGAAGAAGAAAAAACAGAAAAAGAGCAGAAGTGGCCAAAACAGATAAAATTGTTCTTCGACGCCAAGAGACCAGGTATGGAGTAGTGGCTGCCCCTGAAAACCTTCATTAAAGTAGCCAACCTTACGAGCGAAAAGAAAGTTTGCCAATTGCGCCGCGCTATAGCGACCGGCCTTCATATAGTTGATGTATGTTTCAGGGGCTAGAGACAGTATTGCCAACGGTGTAAACAGTGCTATGACAACAAAGAGTGCCGGAAATATACGCTTTACCCTTCGTGCGTAAAAACGGCGAAAGGAAAATACACCATACAGATTTTCTCGAACAATAATGTTGGTGATCAGATATCCCGAAATAATAAAAAAAACATCGACCCCAAGAAACCCACCAGGAAGGAGCTGTGGCTGAAGATGGTAGAGGAAAACAGAGACAACCGCTATTGATCGAAGACCGTCAATATCTGCCCGGTAATTTTGCGTGCTTGTAGAATAATTCATATAAACGAAACAATATCTTATCTGTATTTTCGGTCTCTCATCACCTTAAAGGGCGGAGCCATTGTAGAGAAGTGGGGATCAGGCGGCCTGTTCACCGCGTTGAAAGGGGCTCGCCATGATATCAACGCCAAAAAAACAAAAACATAGCAGAGATTACAAACAACAACCATAAAAACCTTATTCTGCAGTCAGCCGCCAAGAAACAGCCCCAGGCTGATGAAATTTTTCAGCGATAATAACTGCTCACAGGCTCCGCAGATTTGGACAAACACGCTTTCTCGCTATAGTACGCCTATGCGGGGAATCGTGATCGTTCAAAGATAGCAGTCTATGAGGAATTACCAGCGATTAAAAGATTTCGCTTTCCACCCTCCTCTATGTCAGAGACAAATAGTATTTTGGAAAAAGCGATTTTGGTGATAGACTTTCAGAGAGGAGCAGGTTGTTTTCTAGCTGATACCCTCTGGGGACCAAAACCGAATTCTTGTTGAATGCATTTGGTCTTGAGGGGCTTTTGCTTCTGTGTTGTCGAAAAATCGGAAATATGTCCAGTAAAAAATTTCAGGAGATGCAGAACATGAAATGCAGAAAAAAACAAATCTTGAGCCACATCCAGATGCTTCTGTCAACGTTCATAACCTTCGCTCTTTTTTTGCCCGTTGCTGTCCAGGCAAATGGATTACGACTTACCACCGAATTCGACAACGACTATGTACAAATGACCAACGCTACTTCCCATTATCTGGAGATCCTGGTCGAGACTCCAAGTCGGCAAAATGAACATCGCCTGCCCTTGAATATGGCTCTTGTGATCGATACATCTGGCTCGATGAGCCGAGAAAAAAAGCTGGACTATGTGAAACAGGCGGCAAAGGAGATGCTGCAGCGGCTCGACGACAGGGATCATGTAAGTATTATCACCTACGATAACGAAGCCCGCCTGCTTGTACCTGGCAACAATGCCGGTTCTGCCCGGGAGATGGGATGGGTTATAGATGGTCTCAAGGCCGGAGGAAGTACCAATATGTCTGACGGGTTGGAAAAGGGGTATCAGCAGCTCCGCCGCTATATGACAACAAGTACCGTAAACCGACTGTTGTTGCTTTCCGATGGTAGGGCAAACAGGGGAATCACGAACCCTGGAACACTCTCCGATATTGTTCTCAATAATGCTGATGCCTCATTTTCTCTGAGTACCTTTGGCGTTGGTCTGGATTTTAATGAAGATCTCATGGCAGCTCTATCTGAAAGCGGTCGGGGAATGTACTACTTCATTGACCAGCCAGGCAGTATCAACGATATTCTTCGCCAGGAATTTCGTTCGGTAGAGACTCTTGCTGCCATCGATATCAAGGTCACCATTACTCTTGCCCCGGAATTAGAGATAGAACAGGTCTTTGCAAATGACTATGAAGTGCACGGCAATACGATTACGGTCCGTTTTGGAGATTTGAGTTGTGGTCAAAGACGAAGAATGCAGATTCGTTATGTCCCCCGGTTTGGCAAAAAAGGCATAGTGCAAAACGCCGCAAGGGTTGAAGTCAGTTATCTGTTTCCCGGAGAGCAGTCCCCATATGCCCTCAGGCAAACTGCAGCTCTGAACATCACAGATGACTCCACGCTTATTAGAAAGCATCGGCATACTGCCGTTAACGAACGTTCGGCTGTCTTTGAAATCCACCATGCAAAATCCCAGGCGACAAAGGCCTGGGAAGAAAACAGGGTGGCAGAGGCAACAACGATTTTGCAGAATATAAGCAAACGTGTTGAAAATATCTCAGAAGAAAACGAAAGAATTCGGGGAGAATTACAAAAAATTATCCAGCTTCAACGAGATATGTCGAAGCCGCTGCCGCAGAATACAAAGAAAAAGATGCGCAAGAAAATAAAACATCGCAGCTATATCCTTGAAGGATGTTAATCTGCATTCTCGGTGCTTGAAGAAAAGTTCTGTACATCGTTTCGTGTAACGACCTCTTTTATCGACTGGGACATTTGCTTGAAACTGGCGATCTTTTTTTGTTCCTTTGACGAACTGTCTTACTGGACAAGAACGTAACACCGACGAGTTCGCTGCCCTCAAGCGGGCGCAGAAAGGCTCCGCCAACGAGACATGCTCGAGGGATAAATCGGCAGCTTATACTGAAAATACCTCATCCAGCCTTGCCCAATCAACAACCTGAAAAAATTTCACCAGAGAGTGTGCTGGATTGATCTGAAGATAAGACTGATCAGAACGAATCTGCCTGGGATTCTGTTGTGGTTTCTTGCAGTTATTATAACGCATTCACTTATTTTTATCAAGTTATTTCAGTGTGTTAATTTCTTTTTCAGAATCGACTGAATGAGATGCCAACTTCCCAAGTTTTCATTCAAGGTTGCTGGATTCTCTTAACAACAAATGTGATAATTGCTGAAACAGCAAGTGTAAGAAACCAAAAGAGAATGGTCTGTACACGAAGACCGTCAAAAAACATTCCAATACCGGAGCCAATCAATGCAACCTGCATAATAATAGAATTGCTTCAGGTGTACACACACTGCTGTAAATAAAAATAGTTAACCAATAATCCTGCTAAAAAACAGTATTTGAAAACAGTTGAGAACATAATGCTCCTCTTTTATGAGGGCTGAGGAAGAGTTAAAGCAGAAAATGTAAGGGCTGACATCTAATAGTCGTGTTTAGATTTGAACGCTACTCAACCTGGCCTCTTGCTGGATTTTCAGTTAAAAAAAACAGAGCCAATTGCACTGTTAAGATGGAGCGCTACGCGCTCCGCTTAATGCAAGCCCCGTTCTCTTCTATTCGGCGTTGAAGAGTTTTTCCAGCTCTGGCTTGCGCTTGAGTATCTGTTTTTTCAGCTCATCTGCCAAGGCATGGTCGGAGTGCATTTTGGTAAATTCATAGGCCTTGATATAATTTTGTTCGACCAGTACCCGTATCATCTCCTGTATCTTCGGATGATCAGGGGCGATATCCAGGACAAAAAGAACGGCGTTCGGTGTCAGCTTCTCGATGTCACTCTGCCTGGTGATGCTGTAGATCCCCTCAAAGATACTGGAAGCGTTCGGGTGGTCCATCTTCTCCTGAAACAGCAGTAGCGAGATGTTGGGATCCCGTTCAAACATCGCCTTGATCAACTGTTTTGTGTAGGTGTTTGTCGGGTTGGTTGTTACAAAATCATAGGCGTTGGTCAGGTTTTTTGTGGCCAGAGATCTGGTAAGATTTTCTGCCAGCGGATGGTCTGGAATGATCTTTAAGATTCCTGCGATCACATCTGATCGAAGTTCCTGAATATAATCGGGTTCAAGCTTGTAAATCCCCTTGATGATCGACTCCCTGCCCGCATGTCCCGGCATCGTCTCAATGATTCTGATCGCACTGGCGTAACTGAGCCCTTTGAGCTGCTGACCGCTTGTCGCATACATCTGGCCAATGAGAATCTCTGCCTCCGAGGTATCAGGATAGCGCTCAATAAAATCAAAGGCCCGATCAAAATCCCAGCCGGTGATATGCCCAGGGCTCTTTTTTACGGCCTCAAACAGTTCCAGCATATGGCTCTTTTCCTCATCAGGGGCCTGGCTCTTTTCTGGCAAATCGACTTTTGTTCCAGAGATCTTTCTGCGAACTTTTTGAAAAAACGTCTCTTTGGTGCTGTGTTGATCTTTTTTCATACAATAACCTGTCTATTGGTAGCAATTGTTGGTGGGTTCTTTTGCTGACGAGACCAGAGATATCCCGCAGAAAAGGGAAATACAGGGGAAGAGGATGACGGTCTACCGCGGAATTCTGCCTGTTTTTCGTAAAAAACAAAGATACGACGCCTGACTCCAAAATTTAAGCTCTCAACATCCTCCACTCTGCTATACAACACTCTCCGGCTCTTTGCAATCCAATCAGCTCTGCCCCAGCCGCATAATGGCCATATTGGCGAGTATAAGTCCAAAAATCCCAGTGATTGTAGGCAAACTGCCCAAGGTGTTTCTTGGCCGGCCCTGGCCTCCGATTGCTGTCTGAGAACCGTCTTCGGATAAAGAAGGAATACATTCAACCTGCTCGGTTGAATAGACACAGCTGATACCCCGTCCCACGCCTCTTCTTCGCAGTCTTTTGCGTATCTGCCTGGCCAGTGGGCAGCCCGAGGTATCAAAGATATCGCCACTCTGTATGCAAAAGGGATCCCTGCGCAGGGCTGCGCCCATCGAAGAGAGCGTCGGGATACCACGGTGATAGGCGGCATGTAAGAGCTGCACCTTCGGATTGAGGGCATCTATCGCATCTATCAAAAGATCAGGGGCGGGATGCAGCACCCGGTCAAGCTTGTCTTCACGGACAAAGACTTCGCAGGCCTGCACCTGGCAGTCAGGATTAATGAGCAGAATCCTCTCACGCATGGCCTCGGTCTTTAATTCCCCCAAAGTCGAGTGCAGTGCGACGATCTGCCGATTGATATTGCTTGCCTCAACCCTGTCAAAATCAACAATCTTGAGATGCTGCACCCCTGCTCTGGCCAGGCCTTCGACCGCATAGCCGCCTACAGCACCGAGCCCCACAACTGTCACCCTGCTGTTTTGCAATCGTACGAACTGATCTTTGCTCAAAAGCAGTCTTGTTCGAGCGAAGATATCCCCTCTACAGCCATCCATGTTTATGCCCTCGTCTGAGGGAGTTCTGCATCTTTTTCGAGGCTCTTCCAGCGATCAAGCTCGGATCTGATAAAGGCATTTATCCTGTCGTGCTCGGCACTGCCCTTGCCAGACACACGGATAGGCTCACCAAAGGAAAAATATGCAGTCTTACGAAGATCGAGTCTGCCGAAATCCTTGAACCAGGTGCCGTTTTGCCAGGAATCTGTTTTCAGGGCCAGCGGAATGATCGGCACCCCGGCTTTTTTTGCCAGTTTAATACCAATGGTACTCATCTGTGCCGGATCAAAGGACTGCGCCCTGGTGGTTTGCGGAAAGATTATTATCGAAACAGACGCGTCGAGCCTGGCAAGACCCTCTTCCATTACTGCTTTCAGGTCTTTTCTCGGGTTGGAGCGGGTAACGGCGATCGGCTCTCTCGAACGCATCACATGCTTGAAGATTGGATATTCGAGAAGAGACTCCTTGACCACAAAGGTAACGTTCTTGATCGGTTGCACAAAGCCCGGCAACAGCACAGTCTCCATCATACTCATATGATTGCCAACAATCAGGACGGGGCCGTCTACGTTTTCTATATGTTCAAGACCGCTGACCTCCACCCGTCCTCCAACTTTTTCAAACTTCTTCAGAACTTCAAGGCTGCTGGCTGTCCAGGCCTTATAGCCATATGCCTTCTTCTTGGCCTTACTGCTTGCCTTGAGGACGATAATTATCAGAGAAAGATAGAAGAAGAATGTCGGGAAAAACCGTAAAAGAAGCGAAGGTTTCCCCGCTGCACTGGAATAGCTGATGTTTATCTGGTTATTCTTCTGTATATGCATAGCAATGTCGGGAGGCTTGATATTGGAGAAACAATCTTTCAGAAAAGATCTCAAAAGAACTGCAAAGGCTCAAAAGAGCGAAAAGCATTCATGAGCCGCAATACAGACGCTCGATATGTTCTGCAGGGGCAATCTCGACATACGAGGCCCCTGCCTGTACGCCAAAGTTTCCGGCAAGAACCACGACAAGATCGTCTCTTCGCATCCGTTTTTCAACGATAAGCTGGCAGATCCAGGAGTACAGCTGTTTGTCTGGAGCAACCATTGAGGTATACTTTGCGTAAACCCCATAGCTTAAAGAAAGCTGTCGCGCCACCTTCTGGTCATAGACCTGGGCGTAGATTACATTTGGCCCCCGATAGGCGGCAAGGGCAAGGATAGAGCGTCCCGACGTAGAGTCTGCAACAATCGCTTTCGTCTTGAGGCTCTCGGCTGCCCGTACCGCGGCATTGGCCAGGTAGGTGGCAACCTTGTCTTCTCTGGTAAAGGGGATATCAACATCGATTTTTTTGGTCCCTTCAACCTCCTCGGCAATCTTTGCCATAATCTGTACAGCTGCCTCCGGGTATTTGCCGTTTGCCGTCTCCCCAGAGAGCATCAGGGCATCGGTATGATCCAGACAGGCGTTAGCAACGTCCGAGACCTCTGCCCGGGTTGGCCTTGGAGAGTCTATCATCGAATGCAGCATCTGGGTTGCGACGATGACAGGCTTATGACGAACAATGCATTCCCTGACAATCTTCTTCTGGACGAGAGGGATCTGTTCTATAGGTATCTCGACGGCAAGATCACCTCGGGCTACCATAACCCCATAGCAGACATCAAGGATCTCCGAGAGATGGGCAACACCCTCTGCATTTTCAATTTTTGCTATAATCTTGATATCCGATCGCTTGTTATCGAGAATATTTTGAACCGCAAGGACATCGGCCCTGTTTCGTACAAAGGAATGGGCGATAAAATCAAGATCATTGTCAGCGGCAAAGGCGATAAACGCCTTATCTTTTTCGCTGAGAGCCGGCAGGGTAACGTGAACACTGGGAATGTTTATGCTTTTGTGTTCGGTGATCACACCGTCATTTTCCACCACACAGACAAGGGCGTCTCCCTCCCTTTCAACTGCTGTGAGGCCAATCAGCCCATCATCGATAAGAATCGCGCTGCCCACCGGGACATCGTCGACAAAACCCGCGTGGGAGACACAGACAAGATCGCCGCTTGACTGTTCTTCCGGAGCCCCTTTGATGCGGATTCTATCACCCGATTTTACGGTCAAGGAACCTCTCGAGGAACAGGTTCTGATCTCGGGACCTTTGGTATCGATCAAGATACCTATCCTCTCAGAGACGGCCCGCACATTCCTGATCACCTGCAGGGCATCCTTATGATCCATATGAGCGGTGTTAAGACGGACAACATCCATCCCCGACCGAAAAAGTTTCTCGAGAAAGACAACATCGCAGTTCAAACTGGAGATGGTGGCGACTATCTTGGTTTTTCTCTGCATCGCTTCCCCCCAAAAAGAATTGACCCTACAGACAGGATAAGAATACCATGCCATCCCTCAAAAAAACAGCTCTCTGAAGCAATAAACCTGCAACAGGAAACAACATCGCCATAACCACCGTCTTACAGTGAGACTGCGGCTCGGCTATAACAGTACAAAGCAGAGTGTCATGACCAGGGTCGGCACAAAGGCATAGACGAGCAGCAACAGCGGCGAGACACCATTGCTGAAATACTGTTTCAGGATAGCCTGGCCAGCCGGATTGGGGGCATTGGCAATGACGGTCAGTCCGCCACCCGTTACCGCGCCAGCCACTACCGCGTATTTTAGACCGTCGGTAAGCCCCGGAACCAGAGTGCTGAGATAGGTGATTGCCGCATTGTCGTTAAAGGCAGTCAACACCGTGGCGGTCAACATAAGGGGCAGCTCACCGAGACTGCCGAGAACCGGCGCAATCCACCAGCCCTGCAAGCCTCCGTGAATAACCAGCCCTCCGAGAAAAAAACCGACCAAGAGGGGGGGTTTGAGGTTGACGGTATTCTGAAACGGCCAGGTGACATGGGAAAAACCGATAAAAAAGAGCATCCCCGAGACAAAGATCGCCGGATGATGGGCGTTGACAATCGTCCAGACCATAAAGGCCACATGCACGGCCATAATCCAGCTAGGCACCTTGCCTGGGCGCTGATCCCAGTTTGGATCTATCAGTTTCGGACGTTTATCCCTCGGCAGAAGGCCAGGCACAGAGAGGCGCATCTGGTGCATCTTCAGTTCTTCGAATTCCTGCTCAAAGGCCTCTTCAAGAAGTCTGTTATCCGATTCATCGAGGAAACAGAGGTTCATCGTCACTTCTCTGGCATCCTTCTTGATCTGCTCAAACTCCTGGTCAAGATCGACCCCGATACGCCTTTCAGCCTTTTTCAGATCGTATTTGATATTCTCACTGTGGATATATTTGTCGCGGATCTCTCCTTTGAGCTGGGCAAGCATAAATTTTTTCTGCAAGGCCTCGATCTCTTTTCTAAACAGAAAATAGGCGGAGAAGTTGGTAATAAGTATGCCAACGACCGCCTTCCAGCCAAAAGAGGTGAGCATAAAGGGAAGACCCCAGTCCCAGGGAGCGGCGACCATCAGCACCGGAGGTGCGGCAAAATGTGTGAGAGTACCGCCGACCGAAACGTTGACGAAGAGCAGAGCGATAGTCATATATTTGAGCTTGCGGCTGGGTTGCAGTTCGTAAAACTTTTGTGCCAGCAGCAGAGCAGAAATAGTCATCGCTGCCGGTTCGGTAATAAAAGAACCGAGCAGGGGCCCCAGAGTCATAATCGTTAACCACCAGGCCGCAAGAGTCCCCTTGAAGATTTTGGCAATCCGGGCCATAAAACTCTCTGAGAGCTTGAGGATCGGTCTGGACGACGCCAGTGTCATAATCACCACAACAAACATCGGCTCCGTATAATTCACACCACTCACATAGTGGACAAAGGTATTCCAGTCGTAGAAGAAAACAATGGCAACGATCAAAACAATCACCCAAAGACCGAAAACAACCTCTATCTCACCGAGAAAGTGAAAAATTTCGGCCGGAAGATGGGTGGAGTCTTCCGACTCCTTGCCCGCTTCGATCCTTTTTTGATGCTCTGCCTTCCACCTATGGGCAAAGGAGAGAAACTTGCTGCTGAGAAAGGTATGGGTGATCGCAAGAAAAAAAATAATGGTGGCCACAAGGTTAAAAGGCGTATGGGCAATACGGTGCTGAAGAATTGCCATAACCCCGTCGAGCCCCGCATCCTGATAGCTGGCAAAGGACGGAGGAAAATTCACCGCCGTCTGTCCGGCACCTTGCCCGGCCACAGCCTCAAGGCAAAAAAGGCACAGGAAAAAGAGACTGCAGAAAATCACTTTCCAGAAAACGTTCATCAAAACCTCCTTGTTCCTCAACGAAAAACAACAAAAGACGCAGATCCACTTCCATGATGGTTTTTTGAATTATTCTATTTTTCAACCAAGATCAAGACATAGAAAAAAAATTCCCCGAGCACAGTGCCCAGGGAAAAAGGGGTCGGCCTCCGATTTTTCACAAGTTGTGCAGAGAAACGGCGTCAAGGTACGATACGAAAAGCCCATACCCTGTCTTTCAAAAGAAAGGCGATACAATCAGGCCTTCTGGCCTTTGCGGCGACTGGCTGCATCGACCAGATAGAGTATCGAACGGTAGGGAATATCACCGTGCAGAGAAAGACCGATTTCGCAGGTTTTACTGGTCGAGTAGCCTGCCTCACATGAACAGACCTGCTCTTTGAGACCGGCCAGCGCTGATTTGTTGACCTCTGGGAAGTTAAAGCCTCTGTCGCCGGCAAACCCGCAACAGAAGATGTCTTCCGGCATAACCACCTCTCTGGCGCAGGCCCTTGCCAGTTCTTCGAGCTTTTTATCCAGACCCATTTTGCGGGTTGAACAGGTCGGATGCACGGCTATTTTTATGTCCTGCCGGGTAAACTCAAGCTTATCCATAAGATGGGTGAGCACAAACTCGATTGGCTCAAATATCTGCAGGCGTTGGTCACAATGCTGCTTCATGCGGTAGAGACAGGGGCTGGTATCAAACAGAACCGGGATCTCCCCATCTCTGGACAGGTGCAGCAGGGCATCGGAGAGCTCCCGGGATTTTTTGTCGGCCTGCTTGAAAAAGCCCTTGGATTCAAAGGCCTGACCACAACAATAGCTGTCAATCTTTTCAGGAATAAGAACCTGGTAACCCGCCTTCTCCAGCAAAGACCTGGTTTTCTCTGGCAGATCCTGCCGCTCTGTCTCTGCTCTGGCAGGGCCGCCCATGGCACGACTGGCACAACTGGGGAAATAGACGACCTTCAGCGGATTGTCAGCAACAGCCGGCTGGACCAGAATCCTGTTGCTCCCTCTTGGCATCTCCTTGTTCCAGAGGGGCAGACGTCCAAGGCTTGCACTCCTGGCAAGACCTGAGACGCGGTTCATGGCCACTGTCCCCACCCGATTATGGACCGAATCAACGGTGTTGAGGGTCAGAGAAATGGTTCTTGCCACCGGCTTGAAGCCGTTTGCCACACGGTCGGCCATCAGATTGGCAAAAGAGGAGTTCGCCTCTTCCCGCAGGGCCTTTATCAGAGAACCGGTATCAATGCCCACCGGACAGCGCGTGCCGCAGAGGCCGTCTGCCGCGCAGGTATCCTTGCCCGGATAGCGGTAACTCCTGACCAGAGACCTGATTTCTCGGGATCCGCGCCCTTCTGCCATCTGCCTGCTGATCTCACGCCGGCCGACAATGCGCTGACGCGGAGTAAAGGTCACATTTTTCGAAGGACATACCGGCTCGCAAAAACCGCACTCAATACATGTATCGACAATCTCATGGGTTGCCGGCAATGGCTTTAAGGCCTTGATATGCGCCTGTCGGTCTTCATTGAGGATGACCCCCGGGTTGAGCAGATTTTGTGGGTCAAAAATGGCCTTGATCTCCTGCATCAGCTGATAGGCCGCTTCTCCCCACTCCTTTTCGACAAACGGGGCCATATTACGGCCGGTCCCGTGCTCTGCCTTCAGCGAGCCGTCATATTTTTCAACCACAAGGTCGACAACATCATCCATAAAATCACGATAGCGGATGATTTCAGACTCCAGGGAGAAATCCTGGGTAAAGACAAAATGCAGGTTCCCGTCAAGGGCATGGCCAAAGATCAGGGCCTCGTTGTAGTCGTACTTCTTGAACAGGGCCTGCAGGTCAAGGGCGGCGCTGGCAAGATGTTCTCCGGGAAAGGCCACATCCTCGATGATGACGGTCGTCCCGGTTCGACGAACCGCGCCAACGGCCGGGAAAAGGCCCTTTCTGATCTTCCAGAATTTGCCGTATTCATCAGGATTATCGGTAAAGGATATCGGATAAATCGTCGGAAGATGGGCTATGGAATCCCGGGTCTGCCCGATCTTGTTCTGCAGCACGTCCGGGATCTCGGCCCGAACCTCTACCAGAAGTGCCGTCGCCGTATCGGAGAGCTCCTTGAGATACCCCGGCATTCCCTCCTTGTCCTGAACCGAACGCAGACCCGCCCGGTCGATAAGCTCGGCGGCGGCAACGTCCTGCTTTTGCAGAATTGGTATGGCCTCACAGGCGGTTTTGACATCCGGATAGATGATAAGGGCACTGGCCTTACAGGGGTGCTCGACCACGGTCCGATACACGGCCTCAGAGATAAAACCAAGGGTCCCTTCGCTGCCGACCATCAGATGGGTCATAATCGCGTAGGGGTCATCGAAATCGATCAGGGCATTCAGGCTATACCCGGTTGTATTTTTTATTTTGAACTTGTGACGGATCCGGCTGCACAACACCTCATCGGCCAAAACCCGCTGGCGCAGCCGGCTGAGAGCATCGAGAATGCCGCCATGCCTGCGGGCAAACTCCGCCCTGCTTTTGTCGTCGGCGGTATCGACGACTGTACCATCGGCCAGCACAATACGCAGGCTCTCGATGGTTTGATAGCTGTTCTCTGCGGTACCACAGCACATTCCACTGGCGTTGTTGGCCAGAATACCGCCAATCTGGGCGCTGTCGATAGAGGCCGGGTCTGGACCGATCTTTCTGGAAAACTCGGCGAGGATGGCATTGGCCCGACTACCAATGATCCCCGGTTGAAGCTGGATCTTTCCGGCACCATCAAAGACCCGGTATTTTTTCCAGCCCTCGCCCATTCTCACCAGAATTGAGTCACTGATCGACTGCCCGGAGAGGCTGGTTCCTCCGGCACGGAAGGTCACCGGGAAATTGCCCCGGCTAGCCTTGCGGAGGATGAGCTGGACCTCCGCCTCATTCCGGACGTTGATCACGACCTTGGGCTGCAGTCGATAAAAACTGGCGTCAGTGCCGTAGACAACGGTGAGTAACGGATCGGTTATAATATTTTTTGCCGGGATAACCTCTGAAATCGCCTTGACAAAGCGTTGATACTCACTTGGCAGCATATCGATCCCCATGTGTTGATAAAAAGGAGGGTGTTTCGAATGTCCGGTTTCATTGCCTGTTGAGCTCGTTTGCTTCCAGGGCCTCTGCCAACAGTTCAATGGTATGGGCGCAGCGTACACTCTCATCGGCCTTGCCCAAAGCACCTTTGAGCATAATCATACAGCCGGGGCAGTCCATGGCAACGGTTTTCACCTCGGTCTCCTGAACGGCCGCGACCTTATCCTTGGTAATCTGCCGAGAGATCTGTGGCTGACCAAGAAAGGAGTAGGTACCACCAAAACCGCAGCAGCGGTCGGAATTTTTCATCTCGACAACCTGATGACCGGTATTGGCAAGCAGGGCCCGCGGCTCCTCAAAGACACCCGACCCACGTTTGAGGTGGCAGGAGTCATGATAGGTGACAGATTGATCTGCCTTCAGATAGGCCAGCTTCTCAGAGGCGCCGAGAACGTTCTGCAGAAATGCCGCAGCATCCATCGTCTTGGCAGAAATCTCCCGTGCCTTTTCGGCCCATTCCGGCTGATCCGCCAGGCGGGTTGGGAAGTCTCTGAGTACCCCCATCGTACAGGTCGGACAGACACAGAGGACATAATCGACATTCGCCTCGCTGAAGGCCTGAACGCTCTGTTTAGCAAGATCTTTTCCGGTTTCGGCATCACCGGAATAGAGGGCGGGAATACCACAGCAGTTCTGTCCCTTTGGGAAAACGACCTCCACATTGAGGGCATTGAGCACCTTGATAAGACTCACGCCAACCTCCGGATAGACAAAATCTGCGCCGCAGCCGACAAAAAAACCGACCCGGTAGTCTGGATTTGTCAGTTTTTGCGGGATGGCATCAAACTGATCCCGAAACGACTTGGGCGCAATGGCCGGCAGGTCTCTCCACTCGGTGAGATCCTTCTCCATAAAATGAAGGGGAAGGTGGCGTATGATAGGCCGTTCGCCGGGCACCCTGTTTTCATGAGTGATAGGCCGCTGCAGTTTGGAGGCGGCCCGCACCATATTGTGAAACAGGCTACGATTTTTCATTATTGCCTTGAAGGCAACATTTTTTACCACCCCCATACCATACTCGTTGGTGACCTCGTTTTTCAGATGCAGAATAATCTCTTCAAGATCAATCTTCGAGGGACAGACCGCAACACAGGAGCGGCAGCCGATACAGGCCCTGGTGATCTCTTTTGCCTTGTCAAGTCCCTCGTAGAAGGCAGTGAGAATGACACCAATGGCAGAGATGTAGATAGACCCGAAAACATGACCGCCGACGGTTTGATAGACAGGGCAGACATTGGCGCAGGCACCGCACTGGATGCATTTCAGGGCATCACGGCAGATCTTGTCCTCGTAAAGGGCTTCCCGGCCCCCGTCAATGAGGATAATATGTTGTTCCTTGCGTTCTCCTGCCGTTGGCACGGCTCCCTTGATCCAGGTAACGTAGGAGGTCAGTTTCTGACCGGTGGCGTTGCGCGGCAAAAGGCGGGTCAGGCGAATGGCGTCTTCTACGTTGCGCACCAGCTTATGAATGCTGGCGAACACCACATGCACCTTGGGCAGTGTTGCGCAGAGCCTGGCGTTGCCTTCATTGGTCACCAGACCAATGCCACCGGTGTTGGCGATCAGAAAGTTGGCACCGGTCAGGCCAATATCGGCATCAAAGTACTCTTTACGCAAACGTTCCCGGGCATGGTCAACAAGGCCCTTGATCTCGGCCGGGATGGTTTTTTTCGCCTCCTTGCTGAAAAGCTCGGCAACCTCTTCCTTGAACATATGAATGGCCGGCATTACCATATGGCTGGGCCGCTGTCCGGCCAGCTGAACAATCCATTCTCCAAGGTCGGTCTCAGAGGCTTGTATGCCATTGGCCGCCATGTTTTTATTGAAATGTGCCTCTTCGGAGACCATCGATTTTGATTTTGCAATCAGTTTTGCCTTCTTCTCCTTGGCCAGCTGGATCACATAGTCGTTGGCTTCCTTGGTGTCCTTGGCGAGAAAAACCGTGGAGCCGGCAGCCTCGGCATTTTTGATAAATTCCGCCAAAAGCTCTTTACGATTGACCCGTACCGTATCTTTTATCGAAGAGAGTTCACTGCGCATAGCCTCAAAATCGAGGCCCTCATAGACCTTTGCCCGGGCAACGAGATAGGCATCACCAAAGAGATGCAGGGCCTTGCTGAGTTTCGGATTTGCTATGGCAGCATCGACGCTTGTCTTATAGTCCTGAAGATCGTTCATTGGCCAACTCCGTCTAAAATTATAATTCCTCGAAATCCTCTGAAATCCCCTCAACAAGAAGGATATGTAACTCCCTGGGTCCGTGGCAGCCGATGGTCAGCACCCGCTCCACATCGGCGGTACGGCTTGGACCGGAGATATAGGCAATAAACCTCGGCTCATCACCCTCGTGGAAACGGGCCATGATTGGAGCCGCGGCAAGATTATCTTCAAGGATCTTCGCAGGGTCGACAAGCACAAAATGCTTTTCCGGAAGCGTTGTTGCCAGCCGGATATCCTCGTCTGTGGATTCAAGTACAACGGTGCCGCTATCGGCCATAGCAAAATTACAAAAGGTAACCCCACTATCGGGCATGTAACCGGCGTCACGGAAATTTCCGCTATAGACATCGACCTGTTCTTTCTCGAGCAGTGAGCGCAAATCGTATTTTTCCGCAAGGGGCGTCTTCGGCACTAAGGTTATCCCCTTTGTCAAGGAGCCGATATATTTGACAGCAGCTGCCAAATCAGCCATTTCAGAGACTTCAGCGCCAATACGCCTGGCTTCTTCGACAAAGTTTGCAGTAGAGCCTCGTTGCATTTTTTCTCACCTCCGTTTCAAGTCCCTCAACAAGCAAAAACAGAACAAAAACAATACCCTCTGACAAAACCTCAACCTGCCCTGTGGCTCGTAAAAAGACGTTCCGTTCAAAGCCATACCCGGGATTTAAAGTCTTCTTGGCGGGTACATCTATCATAAAAAGGCCATAGTATCAGGAAAGGAGAAATTTTTCCTGTCTTGCAGCGCTTGTCCAAAACAGTTCGCTGCACTGTGTTTGTAAAGAGCCATGACCGCTTTTTTAGCTCGGATATTTCGTGAACATTTTATCGAAATTGACAAATCCAATATACATACAATCTATGAGTAATTTTTGTAATTGTATCTTGCATAACTGTGTATTTTGTTCATATGTTACCCACCGGCAATAACTCATATTCTGAAAATACATTTTTGACTGCAACAAAGGAGACAGGCGGAAGACTGGCTATTCAAGAGGCCCTTAAGGCTGGTGTATACCTTTACTCATAGCCCTACCACAGAAATGAGCAAAAAATATTTTGACATCTCCCACCTCTCCTTGGTAGAGGATAAACAGGGACGACAGCAACGCAAAAGTTGCCTTCTCTTCCTTTTGTCGCAGTGGTGAACTTTGCTGAACCAACGGTAAAAGGCCTGTAACTGATCTTGCTCCGCTTGACAAATGAAAGAATCTTCAGGGGGCAGGATTTTCTGGTAATTTCCGATATCCTATCAGGAGGAATTATGCATCCTGTCAGACATTTGTATACCCCTGTTTTACTTTGCATTTCTGTCTTTTTCCTGAACAGCTGTGGCTACAACTCGCTCCAGGTCATGGAGGAAAAGGTTTTCAAGGCCTGGGCAGACGTTGAGGCCACCCTCCAGCGGCGTGGCGATCTCATCCCCAATCTCGCAGAGACGGTAAAGGGCTATGCAAAACATGAGTCAGAGACCCTCGAGGCGGTGATAGCCGCCCGCTCCAAGGCCACATCGGTACAGCTTTCTGCCGAGGATCTCAGTAATCCTCAGGCCATGGGCCAGTTCCAGGCAGCCCAGGGTGGGCTCACCTCGGCCTTAAGTAAACTTATGCTGGTTGTTGAGAGATACCCGGATCTGAAGGCCAACCAGAATTTTCTTGACCTCCAGACACAGCTTGAAGGGACCGAAAACAGGATCAATGTGGCCAGGCAGCGTTACAATGAGGCCGTTGAGCTGTTTAACAGTTCTATTCGTAAATTTCCGGAAAGTATGACCAACAGTCTTTTGCTCCATCTGGAGAAAAAGGAGTACTTCAAAGCGGACGAGGCAGCCAGGGCTGTACCCAAGATTCAGTTTTAGGAAAAAGGGATATCCTGAAAACGGCCATGCAGAAAACAGTCCTTGTCAGCTCGTTCTGCCTGCTTATCGTTCTTTGCAGCCTGCGCTTTGGCCTCTGCCTTGAGGTGCCTGCCCTGAGCAAACGGGTTACAGACGAGGCTCAAATGCTCAGTCAGGGGACCAGAGCGCAGCTGGAAAACAGCCTTGCCGAGCTGGAAAAAACAGACTCCACACAGATCGCGGTCCTGACCATCCCCTCACTCGAAGGTGAAAACCTCGAGGAGTTCTCTCTGAAAACCGCTGAAAAATGGCAGCTTGGCCACGACGGCCGAGACAATGGTGTCCTGCTGCTTATCGCCAGAAAAGAGCGGAAGATTCGCATTGAGGTCGGCTATGGCCTGGAGGGGGTTCTCACAGATCTCACCGCCGGGCGAATTATCCGCAACGTCATTGTCCCCCGGTTTAGAAGCGGCAACGTCGACCAGGGGGTGATCGACGGAATTACAGCGATAAGCGCCGCAGTCCACGGGAAATTCAAGGCCGAGGATTATACCGGTAAAAACAAAGCGAACACGGGTGATCTGCTCATCCTGCTCGGTTTTGTCCTTTTTTTCGTCGGCAGGCTTATGAGCCGGAATAAGATAGCGGCCGGGACAACCGCTGCCATTGTTCTGCCTGCAGCAGCCTGGCTGTTTACCGGTGCCACATGGCCTTTTATTCTGGCCCTTGCCCCCGCCGGTTTTGTCCTTGGCCTTCTTGCCGCGTTTCTTGTTGATTCCATAATCGTTTTACCTGGTACCGGAGGTCTGCGGCAGAGAGGTGGTTCTTTGGGAAGACACACCTTCGGTGGTCGCTTTGGAGGCGGTGGTTTCAGCGGCGGTGGCGGTGGTTTCGGTGGTGGCGGAGCATCGGGAGGATGGTGAGATGAAGACCTGCGCACAGACCTTTCTCAACGAGCAGGAACAACAGCAAATAAACCGAGCGGTGCAGGATGCGGAAAAACAGACCAGCGGTGAAATTGTGCCGATGGTGGTCTCGCGCAGCGGCAGATACCACGAGGCCGTAATCACCTGTGCTCTCTTTCTCTCTGTTCCGATCAGCCTTATCGGCACCTTTCTTGTTGGCAACCTGCTCTGGATAGGCCCTTATAACCTCTGGCTTTTTCTCCTTTGGGTTTGTGCCACCACCCTGATTACACATTATATTGCCCGCCACAGCGAGATCCTGAGTTCTTTCTTCATACAGGAGCGATACGCTCAAGAAGAGGTCGAGCGGGCCGCGCTTGCCGCCTTTTACAGCCATGGTCTTTACAAGACCCGCGACCACAATGGCATTCTCCTCTACGTCTCTGTACTGGAAAAAAAGGTCTGGATACTCGCGGACTCAGCGATAAACGAGCAAGTAGAGCAGGCAACCTGGGATGAGGTGATGGAAAAACTGGTGCAGGGCATCAAAAACAGAGAGCAATGCCAGGCCATTTGCGATGCCGTGGGCCGGATAGGAGAGATTCTTCGCCAGCACTTCCCGTATACAAAGGATGATGAGGATGAGCTGCACAACCTGATTATTGAGTAGCCGTCACAAGGGCGGGCCCATAAAGCTCCCGCCCCCTCAAAACAGCGGTTATTGTACAACCTTTTACACGCCTTACCGAACGCCTCTGTTTTTGATACCCTGCACCAGATGGGTCGTCTTCTCATCCAGGGGACCACTTCCCCGCACTGTCTTGCCCAACCTTGCCAGGGAATCGATAATTTCAGGGTAATTTGCAGCGATGGTCTGATACGTTCCTTTTGAAGATTGTTCTTGAGACATAAAAAAACCTCTCTTTTGTCGTTATTGTTACATTCCTGCCTGATCAAGATGGGTTTGCAGGCCTCGCTCCTGAAGCACGAGGAGCCACCATCTCCCAGACCAGCGACAGACGCAGGTCAAAGATATCAGAGCGCCGCGGTTTAATGGCAAAGGTCTCTATCTCGTAGTTTTCAACGGCAAAGCTTTCTGCCAGGTCGCCGGCCTTCTCTTCAATTTCAGCGGCAAGCTCTCTGATCTCTTCCTGCATCTCAAGGACGTTCTCTTCAGCTCTTTTCACGTCCTGCTTTTCCTTGGAGACACGCCCCACATTACGCATACCGGTGGCGGCCCTGCCGATATTTGAGGCGGAAAAGGTCTTTCTTCCCATAAAGGCGCCAAGGATGGCGGCACCAAACTGAATGACGGAGTCGGTTGTTTTGGATTTTACATCCAGCTTCTCTTTTTCGACCTTCTCTAAGGCCCGATCAAGTTTACGCTCCAGCCGCTCCTGCCGGACCTTGTATTTCTCCCTGAGAGCCTCCAGGGCCTCTTCCTTTGTATCCCGCAAATAATGACCAAGGCGAATCTTGAAGTCACTCAGGCTTTCCGCAGGTGAGGATTCAAGGCCAAGGGTGGGCACCCGAAACAGTTCCAGCCTCTGGTTCTGATAGAGATAGTTGGAAAAATCCTTTTCCAGAGAGCGCAGATTTTTCAACCTCAAAAACTCGGCCGGCAACGGGTAATATTCGGCTCCAGAGGGCGGATTGGGCGTACAATCGTCGGGCCGATACGAACCCTGTTCGGCGTTTTCCCAGATCAAACGCGGAAAAGAATCATCAAGCCAGATGTGGAGATTCTGTTCGTTGACGATATCTATATTGCGCTTCATATTATAAAAACGGACCGAAGCACAGGCACACAACTTTGGCTCAAAACGGATATCCGCACTTACAACATCCTGCAGAAAGTAGAGCTGTTCGATGGCTTCCGGAATCATCGGGGCAACACCGGTATCACCGGAAACAGCCGGTTTTTTGTTATTCACTGGGGTGTCAGCTGTTTTCTGCCGTTTCTTTGCAGCCATCAACGTTTTGATATCCTTGGTCGATACAGGCCCCTTCAAATACGACATAACCCAGCGCGTCTCAAACAGTACCGGCCCATCCAGATGCGCCGAGTTCAAAAGAAACTGGCGGCCTTTCATATTTGCGAGCAGATCGCGGACTTTTTTGGCATCAAAACCTTTTTTCCCGGCTGAAGCGATCCCTGCAACCACCCTTTCGCGGTCCTGCTTTGTTTGCAGCCTGCCGACAAACCAGGTGCCGATATTGGACAAGCCTTTGTAGTCAAGATCCACCGGATTCTGGGTTGCCAGAACGACACCGACGCCGAAGGCCCGTGCCTGTTTGAGCAGCAGCAGCATCGGCTTTTTTGAAGGTGGATTGGCAGTGGGTGGGAAATAGCCAAATATTTCATCCATATAGAGCAGGGCTTTCAGCGATGAAGCACCCTGCTGCCTGCGCATCCAGCCGATAAACTGGTTGAGGAACATCGCCACAAAAAACATGCGCTCGGCATCGCCAAGATGGGCAAGAGAGAAGATGGCGGTTCTCGGACGACCATCCTCGTTGTAGAGCAGGCTCTGGATATTCAAAGGTTCTCCTTGCGACCATACGGCAAATGTCGGGCTGGCAAGGATATTGTTCAGCGTCATCGCCAGTTTCATCCGTTCATTTTGCGGATAGAAGGTATCAAGCGAAAAGACACCAATCTTGTCAAACGGCGGTTTGACAATCTGTCCGATCAGCAGCTCCATCGACAGATTTTCTCCGCTGCGCCAGAAGTGAAGCAACAGAGAACTGAGAAGAATATGTTCCTTGCTCTGCAGGGGATCACCGCCAATATCCACCAGGGCAAGCAGGCTTGTTGTGGTGGCATTGACCAGACTGTTCAGGGTATCGGTATCTTCGAGAACCGCACTGTCCGGTGCGTCAAACGAGCTGAGAACCGAAATCGGGATCCCGGCGCTACTGCCGGGGGTATAGATAGTCATCTCGGTCTTTTCCCGCAAGCTTCGTATACGTTCTGGCCCCTGTCCCCAGGAGGCCAGGCCTTCCTTCCATGTCCTGGCCTGTGCTGCGGCAAAGTCCTCAACCGTCATCGATTTACGTGCCGCCTCAGCGGGATCGACCCAGGGCAGAAAATCCTCCGCCCTGTTCTCGGGAAAGGAAAGAAGCAGATTACCCATATCTCCTTTGGGATCAATAATCAGAGAAGGGATATTATCCATTATCGCCTCTTCAATAAGGCCTATGCCAAGCCCGGTTTTACCACTTCCGGTCATACCAATAATGACCCCGTGGGTGGTCATGTTCTTGTTCTTGTACAACAATGGCATGGGAGTAGCTTCTCTGCTTGTAACATCCAGTTCACGACCGAGATATAAAAGCCCGAGTTTTTCGTAGGGATACTGTTGTTCTGTCATATTCGATCTTCTCCTTGGGTTTCTGATCTCATAAAAGAATCTCCGATAACCGATCAAAATGCAGGGAAAGGCGGCTATGTCTATCCGCATCGCCTGTTTTTCGGGAAGTGCTGCAGATTTCGTTGTCTTTTTTGTCAGAGCCGCACGGCAAATCATCCCTGCCCCCGCCGACCGGCGCTCTTTCGGGATAATATTTCAAGCCCATCCTTGCCGATACCTCTGCTCTATCATATTGCAGAAAAAAAACCATTCGAACAAGAAAAAAGACCTGGAGCTGGAAAAAAGCCTTGCATCATCGGCGACCGATACTATCCTGTCAGGAGGTATTGACTAATCAACAAGTCATATTATTGTTCTACTCTGGTGCATTGTTCAAGGGGTACAAAAAATGCCTCGGGCCTGTCCCGCTCTTTAATGTGCCAGCTTTGCGGCTGGAGACATAATGTGCAAGCCTTCTGTTGTAGCACCTGTTGGACAACACCCACGGTAATAAGAAATCAGCTTAGACAGAAGACAAAAGGAGGTTGTATATGTCAGAATTTACTGTAACAGATCTTGCTCTTACAAAATTGAGGGAGTATCTGCAGGCGAATCGCATAGATTCTTCTCTTCGTATCTCGCTTATGCAGGGCGGCTGATCTGGCCCCTCTCTGGGATTGGCTCTGGACGAGCCAAAAGACAGCGACAAGATTTTTGAAAATGGCGAATTGAAGTTTATTGTTGAGGAAAGCCTGCTGACCACATGTGGCGGTATCACTGTCGACTACGTAGACGCCGGCGTACGCTCTGGTTTTGGTATTACCTCGGTAAACCCGCTTGGTTCCGGCGGTGGCTGCAGTTCCGGTTCCTGTGCCTCTGGGGGATGTGGTTGATCGACAACGACCAAGGATCCCGATAGAGTCTCTTCAAGCCCCTGAAAAGGTGTGTCTGCAAAAGAGACTTATTGAGGTGTCCAGTCTCCAGATTGTAACGAAAAGGGTGAACCAGTGCTGCTGGTTCACCCTTTTTTTACCCCTTTGTGTCAATATATTGACACGGGGCCTTGTCAAACTTATTCTTTTACCGGAAAAGAGAAAAGAAGCTGCTGTTTATCAGCCATAACGAACACAGCAACCGAACTTCGGAAAGACAATCCACTGTCTCCGAATCAGGTTTTCGATAAAGGAGAAGAAGACAATGCAATTTGACAAATTTACGATCAAGTCGCAGGAGGCCATTCAAGGGGCCCAACAGCTGGCCCAGTCCAAAAACCACCAGGAGGTGCGGATCGCCCATCTGGCATCAGCATTGCTGACTCAGCCGGAAGGTATTGTCGTGCCGGTTATTCAAAAAATTGGCCTTGAGCCCTCTCTGCTTCTCGCTGAAGTCAACGGCATCATCAACGCCATCCCCAAGGTATCAGGAACCGGCGCCGGACAGCTGTATCTGTCGCAGGAGCTTAACAGGGTGCTCAATAACGCCCTGCCAATAGCGACGAAAATGGGAGACGACTTTGTCAGCGGCGAGCATCTGTTTCTCGCTATTTTGCAGGAGTCAGGAAACGAGCTGACAAAGAGCTGTAAAAGCAAAGGCATTGATGAAAAAGGCTTTCTTCAGGCCCTCTCAACCCTGCGGGGCAGCCACCGGGTAACAGACCAGTACCCGGAAGAAAAATATCAGGCGCTTGAAAAATATGGCAAAAACCTGACCCTGCTGGCAAGACAGGAAAAGATAGATCCGGTGATCGGCCGTGATGAAGAGATCAGGCGCATTGTTCAGGTCTTGTCGAGAAGAACTAAAAATAATCCGATACTTATCGGTGAACCTGGGGTCGGAAAAACGGCCATCGTCGAAGGGTTGGCCCAGAGAATCGTCAACGGAGATATCCCGGCAACACTGGCCAAAAAACAGGTTGTCGCCCTTGATCTCGGCTCTCTCGTTGCCGGGGCAAAATACCGTGGAGAGTTTGAAGACCGCCTGAAAGCGGTACTCAAGGAGGTCGAAGAAAAGGCCGGAGAGATCATTCTCTTTATTGACGAACTCCACACCCTGGTCGGTGCCGGAGCGGCCGAAGGCTCAATGGACGCCTCCAATATGCTGAAACCGGCACTGGCGCGGGGAGAACTGCACTGCGTCGGGGCCACAACCCTCGATGAATACCGCAAGTATATCGAAAAGGACAGCGCCCTTGAACGCAGATTCCAGCCGGTTCTGGTACAAGAGCCCTCCGAGGAAGATACCATTGCAATCCTGCGAGGTATCAAGGAAAAATATGAGGTCCACCACGGGGTTCGCATCCAGGACAATGCCACAGTTGCGGCGGTAACCCTGTCCAACCGCTATATCACCGATCGTTTTCTGCCGGACAAGGCCATCGATCTCATTGATGAAGCGGCTTCGCAGTTGCGTATCGAGATCGACTCAATGCCCACCGAGATCGATGAGCTCGAGCGCCAAAAGATCAAGCTGGAGATCGAGCAGGAGGCCCTGAAAAAAGAAAAGGACACGGTCTCCCGGGACCGCCTCAACGAGGTTAAACAGAAACTGGCCGAGCTGAAAGACCGTCTCACCTCACTCAAGGCCCAGTGGACACTGGAGAGTGATACTATCCAGAGTATCCGCAGGATCAAGGAAGAGATCGACGAGACCCATGCCAAAGAACAAAAGGCCGAGCGGGCCGGAGATTTGCAGCTGGTGGCCGAGCTGCGCTATGGAAACCTGGTCAAGCTCAGGCAGGAACTGGAAGCGGCAAACGAAAAACTCCGCGAGATTCAATCGAGCCATATGATGCTCAAAGAAGAGGTCGAGGCCGCAGATATTGCCACTATTGTCGCCAAATGGACCGGAATTCCTGTGGATAAACTGCTCGAAGGAGAACGGGACAAACTTGTCCACGCAGAAGAGATACTCGGCAGACGGGTGGTGGGTCAGAAAACAGCGATATCGGCTGTGTCTGCCGCCCTGCGTAGGGCCAGAGCCGGGCTTCAGGATCCCAACAGGCCCCTTGGCTCTTTCCTCTTTCTTGGTCCGACGGGTGTCGGGAAAACCGAACTTGCCCGCTCTCTGGCTGAGTTGATGTTCGACGACGAACAGGCCATGGTTCGTATAGATATGTCCGAATTTATGGAGAAACATTCGGTGGCACGGCTTATAGGGGCGCCTCCGGGGTACGTCGGCTACGAGGAGGGGGGGTATTTGACGGAGGCGGTAAGAAGACGGCCCTATTCCGTTATCCTGCTCGATGAGATTGAAAAGGCACATCCGGATGTCTTCAACGTACTTCTCCAGGTACTCGATGACGGCAGGATGACCGACGGCAAGGGAAGGACTGTCGACTTCAAGAACGCGATGCTGATTATGACCTCAAATCTCGGCAGCGATATCCTTCTGCATCAGGCGGGCAGAGAAAGGGCAGAGATTGAACAGCAGCTCCAGACCTTGCTTCTTGGGCATTTTAAGCCAGAGTTTCTCAACCGCATCGACGAGACCCTGCTCTTTGACAGCCTGCAAAAGGAAGACCTGATTCGTATCGTTGACATCCAGCTGCAAAACCTTTCCCGAAGACTCGTCGAGCAGAGTATCCAACTCGAGGTCACAGAAAGCGCGAAGCTCTTCCTTGTCGAGCGGGGCTATAACCCTTCGTTCGGGGCAAGACCGCTCAAGCGGACCATTCAGCATGAGATTGAAAACCCGCTGTCGATGAAACTTCTCGAAGGAACACTCGTCAAAAACAGCCGTGTAATAGTCGAAGCGGCAGAGAATCAGCTGCACTTTACGGTCGAAGAAAATAGTTAAATTCATCAGCAGGGGTCTTCGCAGGCCCCTGCACGATGTTTTCGTTTACTCTGCCTCGTTTTTCGAGTAGATACAACGACTGAGGCTGGTACCGCAAGGCAAGAACAAAAAGGTTTGTAACAGAGAACACTTTTCCACAGGGATTCTGAAAAAATGGCTGCAACCATAGAAGATTTAACCATAAACTATGAAGAGGATGGGCTCCTTGTGGTCAAGGAAACCGGGAAAGAGGTCCTTTCCAGGGGAGCCTGGGCAACAATCCTCTATCGCTACAGTAATCTGGACAGAAAGACCGGAGAATATGGCAAGGCGATGTATACCATCCGCCGTTACCAAAAGCGTCAGGGCGAGTATATCGCAAAATCCAAATTCAACATCTCAAGCAGCACTCAGGCCGAAAAGATCATCGCCGCACTACAGGGGTGGATAGAAGAAGACGAATCCGCCTCTTCTTCTGGTTCTTGAAAAGAAGCGCTTGATTCTTTAGGTATCTCTCTACGAATCTCAAATCTGGAGAAGGATATATGAAACCCCGTAAGCCCCTTATTGCCGGAAACTGGAAGATGCATACCAGCTTTGCAGACGGATGCGAACTTGCGATGCGGGTGGCCGCCGCCTGTAAAGAAAACAGGGAGAGAGAGGTCTTGCTGGCTCCGCCGTTCATCACCCTGCCCGCGATTGCAAAGGCGGTCGAGGGGAGCGGAATTATCATCTCTTCACAGAATATCTGCTGGGAGGAAAAAGGGGCGTTCACCGGTGAAATTTCGCCCCAAATGCTGCAGGATGCCGGAGGAAAGGCTGTAATTGTTGGACATTCAGAGCGGAGACAGATTTTTTTTGAAACCGACGCAATGGTCAACCAGCGGCTCAAAGGAGGGCTGCATCATGGTCTGCTGGTCATCCTCTGCGTTGGCGAGAGCCTGGACGCGCGCGAAGAGGGACAGACCTTTCGGGCTTTGGAATCACAGCTCAAAGAAGGGCTCATCGGGATAGCTCCGGACGCCCTCGACCATCTAGTAATAGCCTATGAGCCGATATGGGCCATTGGAACCGGGAAAACAGCCTCTCCGGAACAGGCCCAGGAAACACATGCCTTTATCCGTGAGGCCATCGCCACCATGTATGAAAAAAATATTGCCGATGCAATACGAATACTGTATGGTGGTTCGGTTAAGCCAGCCAACATAGATGCTTTAATGGCTCAACCCGATATCGACGGGGTTCTGGTTGGCGGGGCTTCCCTTGATGCTGAATCGTTTGTGCGCATCATAAATTTTACCTGATTGCTTTTGCTGTATGGACACCTTACTGACCATCGTACACGTCGTTGTCTGCTTCTGTCTTGTTGGCATCGTCTTGCTGCAGCATGGAAAGGGCGCGGATATAGGCGCAACCTTTGGCGGCTCCAGTCAGTCGCTGTTTGGGACAGAAGGCCCCCTGCCACTGTTGAACAAAATTACCACAATTGTGGCCATAATTTTTATGTTGACCTCTGTCTCTTTAGCTTATATTGCCTCCCAGCAAGGTACGTCTTCTGTTATGCTTGATGCTCCGGAGCTGAGCCAACCTGTGGCCGCACCAGATGATGAAGCCAAGGTTGATACAACGGTGGCGGCAAAGACGGAAGGACAAGTGCTTGCTGAAAGCGCTGTTCAGAAAGAAGAGTCACAACCCACACAGGTCGGGGTACAAGAAACAACAGGTGAAGAGAAAACAGACGAGAAACAGCCCTGAGAGTTTTTCGGTTTTTGTTCTCAAGCGGGTAGTTCGCACTCCTCTGCGTGCTCTCACAGAGAAGTTTTTCTCATCTGTCTCAGAGAGTAACTGAGTTTGAAGATCAGGATATAAAAAAATGAGTGCCGAAGTGGTGGAATTGGTAGACGCGCACGCTTGAGGGGCGTGTGGGGCAACCCGTGCCGGTTCGACTCCGGCCTTCGGCACCATAGACGAAAACCCCTTGTAAATATAACAGTTTACAAGGGGTTTTTTCGTTGCGGATGTGTTACGTTTCGATGTGTGCTAACCCGGATATTTCATGAATATTGTGTCAAATTTTTAAAAATTGCTGATATTCCAATATACTACACGGAAAACATTACAGTTTTACAATATCCAGAGTGTTCACCAAAGGTCAGTCCATACGGCGCCATCTTCTTTGCGTATTTTTGCAGTAGATAGAGTTTACTCTTACGTAATACAAAAAACCTCGAACCTGACACCGCTTGAACTGATGAAATATCCGGGCTAACTTCTGAAAAAATATGCCGACCAATTTTTGTTACCCGCTGTATTTTAATAGTGATCTGTTTTTTATAAAAAATCGCCTGTTTTTTTATTAAAATCTAACATTTTTAATGTGTTGTTGTCTCTATTTCCTCACCCCCGGCGTTAACGAAAATCGGCGAAAGCCATCGCAAAGCCGGAATCTTACCCCTCCCCTCTGGAAACATCGATTCGTTCAAGGGAGTGTGTTACGACCCGATTGAGTGATGGAGAACCACCCTACCTTAGCGAAAGCATTGACCTCGCTATTATAAAAGCCCCCAACGTAAAAATGGCGACAAAAAAGATGCTTCGGAATCTCGTTTCGGAAAGTGACTTTCTTACTCTCTGGCCAATAACCATTCCGATACCTGCTGGCACCACCGCAATTGCAGAAACGGTTGCCAGTTCAGTTGTTAACAGATTGTGTTTTTGAAGAGCAAAAGCCAGTCCGATTGTTGAGAGGGAAAACAGCATACCCATTGCTTGAACAAGCATATCCTTTGGCAGTCCAATTGCCTGTAAATACATTACTCCGGGGACAACGAAGGAGCCCGTCATTCCTGCGAGAATACCATTTACTGTTCCTGCAAGTATTCCAGCCCATTTCTCATGTCGGGGTGAAATGAAAAGCCCCAATCCCAGGAGGTGAAGAGTTGAATAGGTAAGCAATACTATCCCAAGCAAGATGGAAAGGTACAAGGAATTTATCATTAACAGGGCCTTGGAGCCAAAGTAAATTGTACCTGTTGCCAAGCTCAGAAAAGGCCAGATTCGACGCAGTATGGTTTTGCCATTTCCACCGACGACAGCCTGCCAGAGATTGGTGAAAAAAGAAGGGATAAGCAATACGACCATAGCTGTCTTTAGGTCGAAGGCAGCCACCAAAAAACCCAAACTTACAGTGGGAAGTCCAAAACCAATTCCCCCCTTCACGCCTCCGGCGAGCAGGAAGGTCCCACCAATAATTACCGCGGTATATGTTTCGATCATTAAAGATGAATGCTACGACATACTGCTCACCAGCTAGTCGAGCAGCTGCAATACCGTTTCACAGAAATATTCAACGCCGGCCAACAACACATCTTCGTTAAAATCAAACTTGCTATTATGCAGGGGAGCCGATTGTCTCTGTCCTGTACCAATAAAGACAAAACAGCCCTTGGCCTGTTCAAGAAAAAACGCAAAATCCTCACCACCCATATTCAACTCAGGGGTAACGACATTGTCTTTGCCAACCACCCGGGCCGCTGAGGCCTTTGCAATCTGGGCTATCTCCGGATCGTTATGTAAGGGGGGGTAGCCGGGGTTGAATCGTAACTCGTAGCTGGTGCCTGTTGCCTGGCATATCCCCTTGACAATCTGCTCGATCCGCCTCGGCCAATCGAGCCATATATCACGATCAAAGGTACGGGTTGTTCCCTGCAGGTGGACGCTCTCCGGGATGATATTGTGGGTCGTTCCGCCGTGGATACTGCCCACCGTTACCACAGTTGGCGAGATCGGTTTCATCTGTCGGCTGGTAATACGCTGCAAGGCGTTTACCACCTGAACAGAGGCATCAATGGGGTCAATGCAGAGATGGGGCATTGCCCCGTGACCACCCTTACCGGTTATGGTCAGATCAAAGGTACTCATTGATGCCATCAGTGGTCCATCTTTTACGCCAATTTCCCCCTGCGGCAGGCTGGGCCAGAGATGGGCCCCCAGGACATAATCAACCCTGGGATGCTCCATCACTCCAGCTTCGATCATCGGTCTGGCACCACCTGGCCCCTCTTCCGCAGGTTGAAAAAGGAATTTTACCTTGCCGGGGATCTGTTCCTTCATTGCATCAAGAGCCAGAGCCGCCCCTAAAACCATTGCCATATGCCCATCATGTCCACAGGCATGCATCGCTTTGTCATGGGTGGAAGCCCAGGCCAGGTCTGTTTCCTCAACGATAGGCAGGGCATCCATATCCGCTCGGACCAAAACCGTTTTACCCTCTTTTGCCCCCGAATTACCACCCACGAGCAGGCTGACAATCCCGGTCTGGGCAATTCCCGTTGTCGGTTCAAGACCAATGAGTTTGAGTTGCTTTTCTACATATTCAGCAGTCTTATGCAGAGCAAATCCGACCTCTGGGATCTGGTGCAGATGGCGTCTATAACCAACGATCGTTGACCTGTGTCTGTCAATAATCTCTCGCAATACACTCATTGTTCTTGAACCCTTTTACCACGTTATAGTTCCACATACTGGCGGACATGCTTCTTCTCCATTGGAGCTGTCATAAGCGAAACCACCACCAAAACAAAGATGTTCAACGCCAGACCCCAAAGCCCTGGATGTATTCCGGCAAACTTTGGAATAACCTTGAGAACGATGAGATAGTTAAAAGCGACACCGGCGACTATGCCGCAGATCGCTCCCGCCGAGGTTGCCCGTGGCCAGAAGAAGGTTGCCGCCGCCAGTGGCAACAGCTGGACGATTGCGCCATAAGACCCCAAAAGCAGGGCAACCAGGGTCTGTCCGCCGAAGATGGCTACCAGATAGGAGATCAGGCCAAAACCAAGAACAGAGATACGAATCCAGAGGGTGGCCTGCTCTCCGCTTTGTGGTGTATCTTTGAGAACCTGCACCACATCCTGTGCGAAAATCGAGCCTGCCGCGTGGGTCACCGTATCCTGGGTTGACATCGCCGCGGCAAGCGCCGCAGCCAGAACAAGTCCAACGATAAAGGGGCTGAAATTGAGATTGGCAAACATCCAGGGCAGAATACGGTCCGGTGCGCCCAGGACATCGGGTTCAACCTGCATAATACCGGAAAAGCCAATGAAAAGAACCGGAATGAGGAAGATGGCAAAGGTCGGATACCAGACGATGGTACGTTTCAAAACCCGTTCACTTTCGGCGGTATAGGCCTTCATAAACAGATGCGGCCACATCGAAAAGCCGAGAACCGATACCAGCACGGCGGTGGCAAATTCCACATAGCCCATCTTGGTGCCTGGCCCAACAAGCAGATGGGTGGGGATCTTTTCCGCAATCTGGGTAAACATGTTTGCCGGCCCGCCATACAGAGAAAAGGCAAAATACAGACCAAGCCCCCAGGCGGTAACCACCATAAAAATGCCCTGAAAAACATTGGTCCAGGCCACCGCACGAACCCCACCGAAAAAGACATAGGCAACCACCACAACATAGGCGATGGCAGCCCCGGCCCAAAAGGGAATCCTGCCGCCGGATGCCACTTCAAAGACATAGGCACTGCCCTTCATCTGTACGGTAATATACTGAATAAAGGCCAGTATCGAGACAATCGCAACGATGACGGAAAGGGTTTTCGATTGAAAACGCCCGGAAAAGAGCTGGGCCTGGGTAACATAGCCAAATTTTTTCCCGGCCCTCGACGCCCTTGGCCCCCATATCCACCAGGGCAGAAGACCTGCAGCACTGTAGCCGACGATAAAAAAGGCGGCCGCCCCCTTTGAATAGGCCCAGCCGGGGCCACCCAGATAGGCAAAGGCGGAAAAGATGGCACCACCCATAAGGAAATAGAGAACCACCGGACCAAGGTTTGAACTGGCGGCAATATATTCATTGACCGAATTACTCCGGCCCTTGCCGGCCATTGAACCAATACAAAACACCAAAATCAGGTAAAGAACGATAATCGACATGGTAATCATCCAGCTCATTGCGCACCTCCTGTCTGTCTGTTTTCTTCGGGTTCCGTCAGGTACATGACGAGCAGGACGATAAATTCAAGGGCAATCAAAGCAGTGATAAAGAAAAGGCTGAAGGGAAGTCCCAGGATAATGGGCTCAACCCTGTTGGCAAACACCCAGTAAAAGGCCAGCCCCAAAACCAGCAGGGTGAGAATTGTGAAAAAGACGAGACCTCTACGTTTGACCGAAGCTGGAGTGCCCTCCTTGAAAAAGACCGGAGCATAATCTTTTTTTTCCATACTGTTCATATACAACTCCTCTTGTTGTAAAAACGTTACAATGATTTCGTGTAGACAGACCCCTTCTACAATATTTTCTTCTTTTTGCCTGAAAAGCAGCAACTGTGTACATATTGAGGAGGGGCTAACTCTTGCCATCTACAGACAGCGCGCCCGGCTTTCTCATGGGCAAAGTTTTTTGCGTACCCTTCAAACACAGACGGCCTTTTAAGAAATCTCTTTCTTCGCAGCGAGATCATTCATAAAAGAGGATACACACAAACCCATGAGAAATTCGGGTTAGGATAACAAACTCCTTCAACAAGGGCCTTTCGTTGAAAGGCTCTTTTAAAGGAAGATAAAAAAACCTATACCTTGGCAGACCTCCCTGTCAAGTATTCTGCTCTTTTTTTGTAAAAAAACATTGTGTCAATTTTTTAAACATTGCTGATATTCCAATATACGACATCGAGAACATTACAGTTTTACAATATCCAAAGTGTTCACCAAAGGTCAGTCCATGCGGCACCATCTTCTTCAGTCTTTTTGCAGTAAATAGAGTTTACTCTTACGTAATGCAAAAAATTTCGAACCTGACACCGCCTGAACTGATGAAATATCCGGGCTAACGCATACGCAACAAGCTTTGACGCCTTACAAAACCGGACGCGGAGCTGAGGCTGCCATAAGGTTTGACCACCAGAGAATCACTGTAAAGAATCTTTTTAAGAAATGCCGCCGGGGCTGCCAGCGGGCTGCTTCCCTGCAGCATCCCACCAAAACTGCCAACCCTGGACTCTTCTCCGGGCAGAGGTAACGGATCGCTTCCAGAGAGCAGTCGCTGACGATGACTTGGCCGCCGCAAAGGCCCTGGAGTCGGCCAGCAGAACGGACGCCCCCCGTTGTCAGCCAGGAAAAAAGATGGCTCCATTGCCTGAAGATGCAAACGAAGCAGCCTGCCCCTTTTTCCCAGCCACTTGCCAGCCCCCCAGGGACAAACAGGAATTCCACCGCAGGCAAGAACCCCTCTGACACACTGCTCAATGGGCTGGCCATCTTCAGGGCAGGAAGTGGTTATGAGCGCCAGGACTTCGAGATTTTCGCGCGTTACCAGCTGGCGGCCTGCAACAAGTACAAGCCGCATATCCGGGAAATCCCTATGGACAACAAAGAGAGAAGAATCTTCTCCGGTCTGCTCGACAGTCCAGGAGCTGCCACCCGTTTGCTTGGCCGCAGTGGCCATTCTTTTCAGCTTGCTGAAATAATCCCAGCCCTGGGCTTCGGCCAACAGCAGGTAAAAAGAGCAGGTCTCTCCGGAGCATATTTTTTCTGCGGCGGCGGAAAAATTGACAAAGGCCGCGTGAAAAAAAGTGTCCAGATCGAAACAGTCGTAGACGTGAACATGCCCATCAAAGAAGATCATCACATCCCTCTCTTGGGACGAAGTCCAGCGGCACGCAGCTATCGCTTGAGGGCCTCGGCAATGGCATCGCAGACATAATCAATATTCGAACGGGTCAGGCCGGCAAGATTGATCCTTCCCCCGCCAACGATATATATGGCCTTTTCCTCTCTCAGCCAGCGGACAATCGCATCGGAAAGACCACTGAAGGAAAACATGCCGCGCTGCCGGGTGATATACGAGAAATCCTCTGCGACACCCCGTTTTTCGAGACCGACAGCCAGGGCGATCCGCATATCCTTGATGCGCCCGCTCATCTCTGCGAGCTCGCTCAACCACTGCTGGCGTAAAACCTCATCAGCCAACACCCGGCTCACAACCAAACCGCCATGCGCTGCCGGATTTGAATATAAAACCCGTATGGTGGCTTTCAGATGGCTCAGCGCAACCAGCGCCGCCTTTTCCGAAGCACTGACAATCGTCAGGGCACCGACCCGTTCGTTGTACAAACCAAAGTTTTTGGAAAAAGAGCTTGCCACAAAGAAATCGACCCCTGCGGCAAGAAATTGTTCGACCGCGTATCGGTCTTTCTCAAGACCTTCGCCAAAACCCTGGTAGGCAAAATCGAGAAAGGCAAACCAGCCTTTGTTGCGGCACAGCTCTACCACGCGCTGCCACTGTTCGGGCTGCAGATCCGCCCCGCTCGGGTTGTGACAGCAGGCATGCAGCAGGACAATATCACCCGCCGGAACGGCCTCAAGATCCTCAGACATCGCCTCAAAATCCACATCTTTAGACTCCGGGCTGTAGTAGCGATAATCGGCAAGCTGAAAACCGGCGCTGCCAAAAACCCCTCTATGGTTGGCCCAGGTCGGGCGAGGAACCCAAACCCTGCCGCCGGGGGTAAATTTTTTCAACAGCTCTGCGCCGACCCGCAGGGCCCCGGTTCCTCCAGGGGTGTGCGCGGTAACGGCTCGTTTTTCGCCGATCGCAGGATTGTCTTCCCCAAAAATCAGTTTCTGCACCTCCCGGGAATAGACGGCATTCCCGGGAATGGGCAGATAGCTCTTCGTCGCCTCCGCCGCCAGCAGTTCTCGTTCAGCGGTCTTCACACAGCCAAGAACGGGGGTGTTTCCCTCTTCATCTTTGTATACACCAACACCAAGGTTGACCTTGTCAGGATTTTGATCATCTCGAAAGGCCTCTGTCAATCCAAGTATCGAGTCAGCAGGGGCTGCCTCAACGTTCTGCCACATTTTTTCCTCCATCTGCAATTGATCGCCAACAAAACTCCTTCTTTCTTGCAGGTAATGCATCTTCGATGCCGATATCGTTTACAAAAGCGATCCGCACGGCAAAAATCACAGGCATATTCGGAGCGAAAACCCCCAAAAACCTGCGGGCGGAAGTATGCGAAATCAAGATGCTTCAACCTCCTTGAGAGCCTACAAACAAACAATGGAACCTGTCAACAAGAATAACCGGGCAACGGCCGGTTTGCCCGGACCTTTTGTTTGAAGAAGCCCGGACAGGTAACCAACAGGGGGCTACAGCCAGCGGCGCAGGACAAATCCCTTGCGGGAGAAACAACTTTACGCTAGATTGCGTGCGGCTTTTCTTCTGGTTCCTGGCGATTGACCGCAGAGAGATTTTTCAAGCAGAAGAAGGGTGATGAAGACCTACAATGAGAAAACCATGAGTAAAGACAAGCTGCGTGTAGAAAAGATAGGCGGGACCACAATGTCTCGTTTTGGTGAGGTTCTCGATAACGTCATCCTCAAGGATGCAGACGATGTGTACAACAGGGTCTATGTCGTTTCAGCATACGCCGGTATCACCAACGATCTGCTTGAACATAAGAAGACCGGTCTGCCTGGCGTCTACCAGACCTTTATCCACAACGAAGGATACGAACAGGCAATACTCAGTCTGCAAAACCGACTGTGTAAAATCAACGCAGAATTTGCAGCGATAGGGCTTGATGTGAACAAGGCGGATGACTTCATCAGTGAAAGGATCGCCTCTTCGGTGAGCATACTTCGCTCTATGGATACGGTATTAGGCTCCGGCTACGTTATGCGCCGGGAACTGCTGCTTGCGGCCCGCGAGCTGCTTGCCTCGATTGGAGAAATGCACAGCGCCTACAACAGCACCAACATCCTGCAAAACCTTGGCTACCAGGCCACGTTTGTCGACCTGAGTGGCTGGGGTGACAGGGTTGAGAGAACCATAGACGAACGCATACGACATTCGTTCAAGGGCCTTGATCCGGCCAAGACAATCTGCGTGGCCACCGGCTATACAAAGGGGACAGAAGGGATCATGCGTGAATTTGACCGCGGCTACTCCGAGGTCACCTTCTCCAAGACCGCGGTTATACTCAAGGCGGCAGAAGCGGTGATCCACAAGGAGTACCATCTCTGCTCTGGCGATCCTATGATCATCGGAGAAGAACACGTCCACCCGATCTGCAACACCAACTTTGACGTGGCCGATCAGCTTGCCGACGTGGGCATGGAGGCCATCCACCCGAAGGCCTCAAAGCCCCTTGAAAAGGCGGGAATTCCGATTCGGATTATGAACGCCTTTGACCCGAGTCACAGCGGAACACTGATCACCAAGGAGTATATCTGCCCCGAACTGCGCACCGAGGTCGTCACCGGCTCCGACGCGATCACCTGTATCGAAATCCACGATACCAAAATGGTTGGAGAGGTTGGTTTTGACCTTGATATCATGCAGGTTCTGCGCGATCATGGGATCAGTTATATCAACAAGGCAACCAACGCCAATACCATTGACATCATCATTGCCCAGAAGGATCTGAGTCAGGAGCTTATGCGGGATCTGCAGGAGAGATTTGAGCTGGTCCTGCAAAGAGAGATGGCTATCGTCTGCGCCATAGGCTCAAATATTGCCAAGCCGGGAATTCTGGCCAAGGCGACCAAGGCCCTTGCCGATGCCAAAATCAACATACTTACCGTATCCCAGACCGCAAGACAGACCAATATGCAGTTCACCGTCGATAGAGACCACTTCGTACTGGCGCAGCGGGCCCTGCATCAGGCCCTTTGCGAAAGCCAGCCGCCTCCGGAAAAGGCCTGCGCCTGCGCAAAGGAAAACTGACCTCCCACAGTTTTACCCCCTCCGGGATAAGCGAGACAGCGAGAAGGTTTTGCCGCTTCGCCTCTGATAAAGAGCGTAAACCACGGTCGCTGAAAACGAACCTTGTCGACAGGGCTATACCCGAAAGCCTGGCGGTTTCCTACAGTTCGGCAACCCCGGAAGGGATCAGGCAGATAAAGACAAAATCCTCCCCACCTCCATTCATAAACTGGTGCTCTTCGTTGCCGGGAATAAAGACCGCCGTCCCGCTGGTAACCTCTCTCCATTCACCATTCTGGTAGACCTTGCCAACCCCTGAATGAATAAAAACCTCATGTTCCCATTCATGGCTATGGCGCGGGGTAAAACCTCCAGGTTCGACCGTAAAAACCCGCATACAGAAGTTGTTGGCTTCATCGGCCTTACCGATGACAACCCGTCCGGTAACGCCCTGGACGGCCTCACTCTCAAAACGTTGCCCCGGGGTATCTTTATAATTTGTGATTTTCATACTTTCACCATAGTAAGGCTCTTTCCGTTGCGGCGGGTCAAAGAAGTTCACCACCAGTTTTTCACAGAACGCATGTAACAGGCTCAGACAGAGAATATAGAACATTTCCGCAAGAAAGCAATTCCTTGTACCTTGTTGTCTGGAATGTGCAGGAACAAGGAGGGCCAAGGTAAGAAAAACACAGGAGTTTTAGGGGCAACGAAACAAAATATGGTTGATTTTTTGTAAAATCATTGTAGATAGAGAAAGGTGCAGAGTGCCGAATACTTCCTCGTTCCTGAGAGCCCTTGGAATCCGGGGTGAAAAGGCAGGTGGTTGTATCGGACTTGGGTATTAGGCAATACTCCCGGCCAGGCTGTAAAGGCTTAACAGGCCGGGTATTTATTATTTTCAGGGGCTGCTGTGATCTGCCCCAGACAAGAATACATGGAAGATTATGAAAGACCTTAAGACGACGTATCTCGGACTGCCCCTCAAAAACCCTGTTATTGTAGGGAGTTGTGGCTTTACAAACTCTGTAAAAAAGATCGTTGAACTTGCAGAAAACGGTGCGGCCGCAGTCGTTTTAAAATCGCTGTTTGAAGAACAGATACTGTCTGAATTTTCCTCAAACCTTGACGATTATACCACGGATTATCCGGGTGCAACCGATTATGTCAGGGAATACACCAAGGGCAACGAGGTTGATACCTACCTCAAGCTCATTTCCGACGCGAAAAAACAGGTTGATATTCCTGTTATCGCCAGCGTGAACTGCGTCTCGGCCAAAGAGTGGACCTCTTTTGCCAAATCCATAGAAAAAGAAGGGGCTGATGCCATTGAGCTGAACGTCTCCCTTCTCCCTTCAAACCCCAAAATGGCAAGCGAACAGAATGAAAGCAGATATATGGAGATCGTCAATAGCGTCTGTGAATCGGTTTCGATTCCGATCGCGCTGAAGATGAGCCATTATTCGGCTTCACTTGCCCATTTAATTCAGAAATTGAGCTGGACCGACAAGGTCGCAGGCTTCGTTCTCTTTAACCGATACTACTCACCCGATATTGATATCAAAAAGATGACGGTAAAATCCGCCGATATCCTGAGTACCCCGGGCGAGGGTGTGTTTCCGTTGCGCTGGATTGCACTGCTCTCAGACATGGTAGATGCCGATCTGGTTGCCTCTACCGGAATCCATGATGGCACTGCGCTGATCAAGCAACTGCTTGCCGGAGCAACCGCGGTTCAGATTGTCTCCACCGTCTACAAAAACGGGATGGGACGGATTGCCGCAATCCTGAAAGAGCTCGAAGATTGGATGGAACAAAAATCATACGACAGTATTGATGAGTTCAGAGGAGAGCTGAGTTATGAAAATACCAGTGATCCTTCGATCTTCGAAAGGACGCAGTTTATGAAATACTACGGTGGTATTTCATAGCTTGCTGCATTGTTTTCAGGAGGTGTACGGAGAACGTTGAATCCTCTTTGCTTTCTTTCGCCTTTCTTTTGAAATAGAGAATGCGCTAGAGCAAGGATTCGCTGTTTGTGACATTGCAAACGGCCGGAGAGCGTTTTGGAAATTTTTCCTGACGGCAGGGTCGTCACGAGTGGATTCGTCAACTAGTTGGTTTTCGGCTCCCCGCAGGAGACATTCCCGAGAAGATGTTTTTGTGGCTTCGGGGTGAAAACCAGGGGCGGCAAATAAAGGCCAGGACCTTATCCAAGAATTCAGAAAAAGACTGAGACTATGAAACCGTTGCTTACATTTACCAAAGGCGGGGTACACCCTCCCGAATTTAAGTCGCAGACTGAGGGGCTTGCAATAGAGGTTATGCCAACGCCCAAGGAGCTTGAGCTTATCCTCGGACAGCATATCGGTGCACCATGCACCCCGACGGTTGGCAAACGCGCAGAGGTAAAGGAAGGCGAGATCATCGGTGAGGTTTCAAGAGGTCTGGGGGTTCCGCTGCATTCTCCGGTGGACGGCATGGTCAAGGCCATCGCCACCTCTCTCCACCCAATCCGCATGAGTGTGCCTTCGATCACCATCGCCCTTGCCAAGGAGCCGCAGACGCCGGATTACCACAAACAGGAATGGCGGCAGATGGATCGTTCGGAGATTATCGAGAAGATCCACAATGCCGGAATCATAGGTGTTGGCGGGGCCGGATTCCCAACCCATGTCAAGCTCAGTCCTCCATCATCGGCAGAGATCGACACATTGCTGCTCAACGGTGCTGAATGTGAGCCCTACATTACTGCCGACCACCGGCATATGCTCGAAAATACCGAGGATATTGTCGAAGGAGCCAAGATCATCATGAAGGCCCTTGGCATCGGCAAATGTGTCATTGGCATAGAAAACAACAAGCCCGACGCCATCAAAAAACTCTCCGAGGCGGTCAACAGCAGCACCGAAGACGGCTACGACATTACCGTGCAGGCCCTGCAGGTCAAATATCCCCAGGGCTCTGAAAAGCAGCTTATCGAGGCCATCACCAAACGCAAGGTACCGGCGATGGCCCTGCCCTCGGCTGTCGGCGTCGTCGTACAGAACGTGGCGACCGCCAAGGCGATTTTCGATGGAGTGGTCTACGAAAAGCCGCTGTACGAAAAGGTCGTAACCGTTGCCGGAAAAGGCATCCAGCGCCCGGCCAACCTTTTGGTCAAGGTCGGCACCAAGATACAAGATATCGTCGACTATCTCGGTGGTGTACAGCCCGACCTGAAAAAGATCATTATGGGCGGCCCGATGATGGGTTTTTCTATCTCAAGTCTTGATATTCCAATAACCAAGACCACCTCGGCGCTCCTGTTTCTCGCTGAAGATGAGATTGACACCCGCCCCCATTCCCAGTGTATTCGCTGCGGCTGGTGTCTTGATGCCTGCCCGATGGGACTGGAACCAAAGGAGATCGCAATCTACGTTGAGGCAAACAGGGCCGAAGACACAGCGCCCTTCGGGGTGTTCGACTGTTTTGAATGCGGGTCGTGCGCCTATGTCTGCCCGGCAAAACGGCCCCTGGTGCAGTTTATTCGCTTGGCCAAGATGAAGGCAAAAAGACCCCAGTAACAGGTGGTATAGGATCTGATTGAGATGTTTTCGGCCTCGATTTCTCGGATGTTTGGCGTTGCACAACACGGCATTGGAAATTCTGGCCAAAAGAGGCAGCTTTCCAGAAGGGGAAGCGAAAGATTGAACCTGAAGGGTTGAGGAGAGTCGTGATCGAACAGCAAACCTCGGAAAACCAGACGACAGAAGCTCAAAGCATGTGGAAGGTTTCGGTATCCCCACATCTGAAGAGCCGTGAGTCTGTAGAAAAGATTATGTGGACCGTGGTGGCATGCCTTGTGCCTCCGTTGGTGTTGTCGGTGTTTATCTTCGGCATCCAGACATTGTTCATCACGGCCGTCTCTGTGGTGAGTTGTGTGGTCGTCGAGCTGGTGAGCCAGAAGGCCCTGAAGAGACCGGTAACGATCAAGGATGGCAGCGCGGTACTGACCGGTATGCTGATGGCCTTTGTCATCCCCCCCGGAGTGTCGCCGCTCCTGCCGATTCTCGCCGCAATCTTCGCTATCTATATCGGCAAACATCTGCTTGGTGGTATCGGCTACAACTTTTTCAACCCTGCCTTGCTGGGGAGGGCCTTTCTGCTGGCCTCGTTCCCGGTTGCCATGACCTCTGCCTGGCTCGAGCCGATCGACGGCCTGGCTGTTTTTTCCTATCTCGGCGCCTCGATTGATGCCGTCTCCACGGCGACGCCTCTGGCGGTGCTCAAAGAGCAGGGGATGGCCGCCTTTACCGAGATGTTCGGTTCCGGCATGAGTCTGTACGGCAACTTCTTCGTTGGCTGGCGACCGGGCTGTATCGGAGAGACCTCCTCTTTTCTGCTGATTCTCGGCGGACTCTACCTGATGTACCGCGGCTATATCACCTGGCATATTCCGGTATCCCTGCTCTCTACCCTGGCCCTGCTCACCTGGATCTTTGGCGGCGAAGGCTATTTTGCCGGTGATCCTCTGCTGGCCCTGTTGTCCGGTGGGGCAATCCTTGGCGCCTTTTATATGGCCACCGATTACGTCACCAGCCCGACAAACAAAACAGCGCAGATCGTCTTTGGCATCGCCATCGGTGCCCTGACGACCCTGATTCGGATAAAGGGCGGCTATCCGGAAGGTATCTGTTACGCGATACTCCTGATGAACCCGATAAGCACCGTTCTTGACGGCTGGTTCAAACAGAAGCGGTTCGCACCACCTGTAACAGGAGGCGCAAAATGAAAGATATCATAACCATCATCGTACGGCTTACTGTCTCATGCCTGCTGGCGGCAGCGATCATGGGCCTGTTCTTTGTCTTTACCAGTAACGCCAAAAAACATAACGAACATGTCAAGGAGCAGCAGGTGATGTACGAACTCCTTGGCTACGAGGGAGAACCGCCGGCAAGCCTGGCCATGCATGAAATCTACCGTTATGTGATACGCGGTAAAGAGGGCCTGTCCATCGGCTATCTGATCCCGCAGGGACATGGCGAAGAGACAAAATATCTCTTTGTCAATATCGATCTCGATGGCAAGATGATCGCCAACAAGAAGGTCGCGCTCACCGAAGCCGAAGCCCTCGAGGCAGAGACCAGAAACAAGGCGGTTCAAGAGACTGTTGGTATTGAGTTTAAGGCGGTTTTTGCCGATCAGACCATTGTCGTCACTGACGATGGGAAAAGGGTTGCCTATCTGCTTGGCGGCAAATTCCAGGGCTTTAAAACCTTTGTGCATGTGATGCTGGCCATGAAACCGGATTTTACCCTGATCGGCCTTGAGGTTCTCGAGCACGAAGAGGACCCGGGACTGGGTGCCGAGATAGAGCAGGACTACTTTAAAAACCAGTTCAAGGGCAAGCCCTACGAAGCGATAAAGGCCATCGATGTTATCAAGGCTCCGATCCCTGCCGATTATCTTGCGGCCCTCAACGGCAAGGTTCCGGAAGAGCAGGTCATGGCCATGCGCGAGGAGTACAAGAACAAGGAGATATATGCCCTGACCGGTGCCACCATATCGACCAGATCGGTATGCAACGGTGTCAAAGGTATTGTTACAAAATTTGCCTACAGGGTAAATGTTTTGGATAAGGTCTTACAAGATCAGCAATTGGCTGTTTCTTTTTAATCTGGGGGACTCGACGTGGCAAATGACAAAACGAGTATGCAGCTGATTGGACGAGGTGTCCTGAAAGAGAACCCGATATTCAGGCTTGCACTGTCCATGTGTCCGGCTGTCGGAATATCGACGACGGTAATGAACGGACTGATGCTGGGGATAGCGGTTCTCTTTGTGCAGGTCTTCTCAAGTGTGACTATCTCCGTTTTCAAGAACCTGATCCATCCCAGGATCCGTATTCCAACCTATACCCTGACCATCGCCACCTGGGTTACCGTTATCGACCTGGTGCTGGCCGCCTATCTTCCGGAGGCCTACGCCAAGATGGGTATCTTTGTCAAGCTCATCGTTGCCTTTGCCATCATCACCATGCGGCTGGAGATGTTCGCCTGCAAAGAGACGGTCAGCGACTCCTTCTGGGATGGGCTGGGCATGGGGATCGGCTTTATGGTCGGGATGATGGTCATCGGTTTTGTCCGTGAGCTGCTCGGCTCGGGAATGATCTTTGGCTATGACGTTCTTGGCTTCAAACCTCTTCTGTTTTTCATCCTCCCCAGCGCCGGTTTCTTCGTCGTTGGCCTGATGATGGCATTTTTTAACTGGATAGAGATTTTCTACAAGCGTACTCGAGGGGTGAAATGATGGTTTCAACGAAAGGTAAAATCACGCTGTCGGCTCTTTTGTACCTTCTGCTGCTCCCGATGGTGGTTTCGGCCGGAGAGCTTATCGCAAAACAGACCTTTAGCGCCGAAAACGAGATTGAGGTGACCTTCGCGCAACCGGTCGACAAATCGGTGGCAGAGGATATAGCCAACTATACCGTCTACGAAGAGCCCGACCCGGATATCAGGTTGACCCTGAAAACGGTGCACCTCTCCGAGGACAGAACCGTTGCCACCCTGGTCTTTGAGGATGCCCTGAACACGGCGATGACACACGTCGTCAACATAGAGGGGCTGTCAAGCGCCGGCAAGATGTCGTTTAAGGTCAGCAAGTCGTATTTTGGCTACCTCTTCGGCATTATGATTTCGGCCCTGCTGATCAACAACTTTGTCTTTACCAAGTACCTCGGGCTTTGTGTCTTCTTTGGAACCTCGAAAAAGAAGCAGACCGCCAAGGGTATGGGTGTCGTGTTCACCATCGTTATGGTCGTCTCGGCCCTGATGAGCTGGTTCTTTTACAATTTTATACTGATCCCCTACAATCTCAACTTCCTGCAGATTGTTATCTTTATCGGCCTGGTATCGCTGACGGTACAGGCGGTAGATACGGTACTGAGAAAGGTGAACCCGATCCTCTTTAACTCGTTTGGAGTGTTTCTGGTTCTGGTTATCGCCAACTGCGTTATCATCGCCGTGCCTCTGATTGTTGCCAACAACAATTACAATATCTTCGAGACATTTATGCTGGCGCTCGGTGCAGGCGGCGGCTTTTTGCTGGCGCTCTATCTGATGAGCTCGGTCAGTGAGCGTATGCAGCTGGCCAACATCCCGGAGACCTTCAAAGGACTGCCGATCGCCTTTATCGTGGCCGGCCAGTTTGCGATGGCCTTTCTGGGATTTTCGGGACTGCAGATTTTTTAGTCATTGTAGTTAGAGATTTTTTCACCGTAAGAGAGTAGACAATTATGGATCCGGCATTGATTAAACTGGCATTAGGCGGCCTGGTGCTCCTCGGCTGCATAGGGCTCTTTTTCGGGATTGGCCTGGCGATTGCGGCCCATAAGTTTGCCGTGGAGGTCAACCCGTTAATCGAAGAGGTGGTCGAATCGCTGCCTCTGGCCCAATGCGGCGGCTGCGGCTATCCCGGCTGTGAGGGCTATGCGATTGCTGTTGTCAACGACCCCGATGTTCCGCCAAATCTTTGCTTCCCCGGCAAGGAAGCGGTGGCCAACAGGGTTGCCGAGCTGACCGGCAAAAAGATGGCGGCGGTCGAAGACCAGATCGCCGTGGTACGCTGCTCCCGTTTGGAGGGCTGTGTCAGCCATAAACACGAATACTACGGGTTTGCATCCTGTACCGCGGCTAACCTCAGCTTTGGCGGCCCCTCTTCCTGCGAGTACAGTTGTATCGGGCTCGGAGAATGTGCCGCTGTCTGTCCTTTTGGCGCCATCGATATGGTCGAAAATTTCCCGGTGGTCAACCCCGACAAATGTGTCAGCTGCGGCCAGTGCGTCAAGGCCTGTCCAAAGAACATTATGGAGATACAGACCCTGAAGGCCCGGGTCAGCGTACCCTGTATGACCAAGGCGCTCGGCAAGAATGTCAAGGCGGTCTGCAAGGTCGGTTGTATCGGCTGCAAGATGTGTGTCAAGGCCTGTCCTGCCGACGCTGTCACCTACGAAAACAACAATATAAAGATTGACCATAAGGCCTGCATCGCCTATGGCGAGGCCTGTGAGATGGTTTGCGTAAAAAAATGTCCTCGAAAGATTTTCAGACCCTATGAGGGGCGTCTGGTCATTGCCAGAAACAGTGCTGATGGTCTGAAGATGGCTGGTGTATAACTCAAACGATGGAAGCTGATATGATGAAGAAACAGGCAACAGACAGTATTGATCAGAAGAGAAGATCATTTTTAAAGCTCTCCGGGCTCCTGGGGCTGGGCGTGGCGTCGGCCACGGTATTGCCGGCTGAATCAGCCGAGGCCTTTCTCTTTAACAAAAAAGAGTACAAGGTTACCAAGACCCGTCTCGCCATGGGAACCTTCGTTGCCATTACGGCCATACACCCGTCACGAGACCAGGCTGAGCAGGCCATCGGCCTTGCCTTTGAGGAGATCGACCGATTAAACGCGATATTGACCCATTACGAAAAGAGTTCGGCCGTCGGTTCTCTGAACGCCTCGGGTCGCCTGCAGGCGGCACCGTCTGAGGTCACCGATCTCGTCGCCCGCTCGCTCTACTACAACCATGAAAGCGGCGGGGCCTTTGACATCACCGTCAAACCGCTTATTGACCTGTACAAAACAAGCTTTGCCGCCGGAAGCAAACCCTCGGATCAAGAGATCAACAGGGTTCTGAAGCTGGTCGGCAGTGAAAAGATCCGCTACGATCAAAAGCAGCTGCTCTTTGCCGAGAGTGATATGGCAATAACCCTCGACGGTATCGCCAAGGGCTTTATCGTCGACCGGGCCTCAAGCGTCCTGTCGGCTGGCGGAGTGAAAAATCATCTGATTAACGCCGGTGGTGATATACGAACCAGCGGCAAGGCCGCACAGGGCCGCCCCTGGACGGTTGCGGTACAGGATCCCGATAAGCACAGGGACTACCCCGATGTCGTCAACCTCGGCGATGGAGCCATTGCCACATCCGGGAACTACGAGATCTACTACGATCAGGAGAAGCTGTTTCACCATATCGTAGACAGTAAAACCGGGCACTCCCCGCAGCTTGCCGCCAGCGTTACCGTGGTTGCGCCGACGGTTATGGATGCCGATGCCCTCGCTACCAGTGCCTTTGTTATGGGGCCTGAGGCCGGAGTTCCCTTTATCGAACGCCAGGGCTGCAGCTGCCTTATCATCGACAGCAAGGGTGCTGTGAGCACCTCAAGAGGCTGGAAGGCATAAGAAAGTTTGCACATCTCGCCTGTCTCGACCTGCTTTTTTATAAGAGATGTAAAAAAATCCTCTGGGCTGGGGTGCCCCCCAGCCTTCTTCCTCGTCGGACATTCTCGTCCGGGCGTATTGATTCTCCTGGATTTTTATCAAAAGATTGATGGAAATCTTGACTGAAACGCAAAACTTTTTTATACGTTTATTTGTTAGGCTTGCTCAATTTTGTATATCGTAGGTGTTGTGACAATCGTCTCAAGACGACAACTCAATAACGTATTTCATTATTTTTTGGCATTGAAGCCGCGTTCGTAAGGTTGTACGGTTGTCGGCCAAAATAAAACTCTGGAGACAAAACATGAAATCTCAGCGTACTCTTTGGACTCTTTTTTTCGCACTGGTTCTCTCTGTGACCTGGTTCTCAACAAGCATCGCGCAGACCGCACTGCAAACCCAATACGGTCCCGACGGTGTCGAGGTGGATCTTATCCGCGCCAAGATTGGTGGTAAGGTGCTCTCCGCTGTCTTTGCTTTCCGCAATACAGGCAGTTCTTCATCAGATATAACATATAAAATCGAAGATGTTCATTATATCGACAATACCGAATCAAAAAAGTACCAAGTGCTGAAAGACGAAAAGGGGGCCTGGCTTGCCGGACCTATTAACTATTTTAAACAGTACATAAAAGGTAAATGGGAAAATTTTCCTGCGACACACGTGCATCTTTCTGAAGGGGAAAAGAAGATCGTCTGGTACAAGTTTCCTGCCCCTCCGGAAGGCGTCAGCAGCATTCAAATCAATCTTCCCGAGATATCTCCCTTTGACGATGTGGAGATCAGCCAATGAAACGGATGACGGGCTGTCTCCTGTTTGTTCTGCTTCTCACTCTGGCCTTTAATGCGATTGCCGAGCAGCGCCTGATTCCGAGCGAAGCTGAAATTTTGGCATCGGATCAGGCCGCTGTTGACCGTTTGGGCCCTCAGAGAGGGGCTATTGCATTGAGATCAGACATCCGCGAGATTCAAGGTCTTGCCCTGGGTACAAGCGGAGTGGCCTTGAACCTGCAGCAGGCTATTGCCGATCTGCAGGCCGAGGTGCGGGATAACCAGATTCTCATCCAGCTGTCCACTGATGTCCTTTTCGACTTTGATAAGGCGGATATAAAGCCGGAGGCTGAGAGCCAACTCCACAAGGTTGCCCTTATCGTGAAGAAAAAGGCCAAGGGTGCAGTGGTGATCCATGGTCATACCGATGCCAAAGGTTCGGACGACTACAATCAGACACTTTCCCTGCGCCGGGCTGAGGCGGTGCAGTTATGGCTGGTCAAAAAGGGTGATGCACAGGCCGAGTACGAGGTCATCGGACATGGCGAAACCCAGCCTGTGGCGCCCAACACCAATCCGGATGGCACGGACAATCCAGATGGCAGAGCGCAAAATCGACGGGTGGAAATTGCAATTCAAGCTGTAACGCCGTAAATGATCAGGAGCTCTGCTGGCGGGCTATAAATGGCTGATGTTCAACAGAATTTTTCGTGTTGTCGGATTTTTCTACCGATAAACGCTACGACAGAGGCTGGTTTGCTAAGCTGTCCAGCTCTGGTTGCAAGAGGTCGAGCCTGATCCTGTTTTTGAAAAAGGGGCGATATTCATCAGGCCGATGGCTCACATAGAGAATGGTCGAGAGCCGCTTTTCGGCGATATCCCCGAGCAGATCGAGGATACGCAGGCGGTTACCATCGTCCAGACCGTGGGTCGGCTCGTCAAGAATCAGCAAGAGCGGCCTTTTTATCAGGGCCCGGGCAATAAGCACCAACCGCTGGTCGGCAAAATCAAGCCCCCTGAAGGATCTGCCCGTCAGGGCGGCAAGCCCGAGCCTGTCCAGCAGCTCTTTGCCCTCGCGTATCTGCGGCCCAGACACCCGGTCATAGAGCCCTATACTGTCAAAAAAGCCGGAAAGTACAACCTCAAGGGCCAAGCCGGGCACCCGATAGTTGCGGTGCAAGGCCGGAGAAACCAGACCAATCTTCTCCTTGATCTGCCAGATAGACTCACCCTCTCCGCGTCTCTTGCCAAACATCCTCAAGTCATTCACATAGCATTTGGAGTTGTCTCCGGTAAAGATATCCAGCAAGGTCGATTTACCGCAGCCGTTGGGGCCGTATATCAGGGTATGGTCACCAACGAAGATATCAAGATTCAAACCACGAAAGAGGATGTTTCCACCGTAACCGGCAAAGCCGTTGCGCAGATGTATCAACTCCTTTTTTTCAGGGCTGGGAGGCGTCTGCCGCCGGTCTGCCTCGAGTCTGATCGGTTTTCGCCTCTGTTTTGTATCGGCGACCTCCGCCTCAAGCAGGGGCAAAACCTCCACCCGCGGGCCAAAATACTTGAGCCTGCCCTCGGCAAAGCCGCCAAGATATGGCACCCAGACCGGAATATCGTCTCTGCTGTTGACAAGAAGAATCACCTGGACACCGCCTGCGGCCAGCTGCTTGAGGAGCCTGTTCAGCTCTGCGCAGCTTTGCCGGTCGAGCCCGTCATAGGGGTTTTGCAAAATAAGGCTCCTGCCGCCATAGAGCGCCTCGTTGAGGATCATCAGCTTTCTGCACTGGCCCGAGCTGAGTTGGCGGATCCCGGTGTCAAGACATTCCTCGAGGGCAAAGGCCGTCAACAGCGGCCGCATAGACTCTTCAAAACCGAGATACTCGGCAACGGTGGTTCCGGGATCTACCCGGTCTAAAAAATCGGTATCATCGTTGCGCAGCTCCTCTTCAAAAAGCTCCTGCAGGGCCTGGAAGGTAAAGATTCCAGGGGCAGGGTCCACCTCGAAAACGGCTGCCCTGTAGTCGCTGAGCTGTCCGGTCAACAGCCGCACAAAGCTGTCAATACCGCCGTCGTTGGAGCCCCAGAAACAACAGCTTTGCCCGGGTGGTAGTTTCAGCTGGTCGATGGTCAGCTGGCTATGGACAAGATCTTGAATATACATAGACGCTAGAAATACACTAAAAAAGCCGCTCCATTCTTCGGGTACAGAGAATCGTCAGCTATCCGTCCGGCGGTAGGTGACGATCTGAAATGGTTCCGAGGCATCCATGTAGCTCTCGCGGCTCTGCTCGTAAAAAAGGCCTTTCGGCAGCTCAGGGAAATATGTATCGCCTTCGACCTCCCTCTGCAAAACCGTCAAGATCAGTATATCGGCACGGGATATGGCCTGCCTGAAGACCTCCCCGCCGCCGATGATAAAGACCTTGTCAGCCCCACGGCACAGATGCAGGGCTTCATCGAGCGACGCAGCCCGCTCAGCCCCTTCGGGCTGATAGTCAAGATGACGGCTCAACACGATATGCCGCCTTCCCGGCAGCGGTGCAGCAAAGGCCTCAAAGGTTCTACGCCCCATAATCATCGGCCACCCCATTGTCATTTTCTTGAACAGCTGCAGGTCTTCGGGGATATGCCAGGGCAGCCTGTTGTCTTTACCAATGGTCCGGTTTTGGGCCATCGCGGCGATAAGAATAACGTCCATAACAATTTTCCTTCCAGCACAACGGTGGCAGAGAGCCTGCCAGCCATAACAAAACATCAGACATACAACATTGGGACACAAGCCTCTTCCTGCACAGAAAAACAAGGCACTATTCCCCAACCAACAGCGAAAAAATCTTTGCCTTTGTGGATGGCCGGTTTTTTGGGCAATCAAGGCATCTCTCCTGCTTGAGTATCCCGATGTTTTATAGTATTCTTGTTGCAGTGAGATCGCTCCTGCGCATCGTCTGGCCAAGGCCTTTTCACGGTAGAGGGGTGTTATCCCACACGGCCACCAACAGAATAACATGTCGGACCGCGTACCGCCATTGAAGAAACGCGTTATACGGATCCTTATGACCAACGGTTTTACCATGACTTTTTTGCATCCCGCCCTGTACTGGGTCATTATAGGCGTACTGCTGCTGCTGATGGAGTTGGCGCTGCCGGCCTTTGTTATGTTCTTTTTTGGACTCTCGGCGCTGATCGTCGCCCTGGTAACCTGGCTTACCCATATCGATATTGCCTGGCAGCTGACGCTCTTTATCGTTGCCTCGGTTGTCTCCCTGCTCTTTTTCCGCAGGCTGTTTCTCAGACTCAGCCTGTTTACAGCGGTAAAACGGGGCGAAGACCAGATTGCAGAGCCCGATCACGATGCGATGCTGGCCGTCCCCGGAGAGCGTGCCGTAGTCGGCGTCTCGATCAAACCGCCGGCCGAGGGGCGTATCTCCTACTCCGGAACCTCCTGGCGGGCAACGGCCGACGAGTATATTGAAGAGGGGGAAATTGTCTCGATCGTCAGACAGGATAATCTGGTTATTCATGTGGAAAAGATCTAATACAGAGGTCCCCGGGAATCGTTGCAGATGAAACATCCCGGTTCGAGTATTGTATACTTTCTTCAAAAGCTACAGACAACAAGCCTGCGGAAAGGTGGGTAATTCTTTCTCCCCCTCAGGAGGCTGAAAACAGTTTCTTATCGCTGGCTGCCGACATTGAGACAGTAGATCAAAAGTAGAAAAAATATCTTGGAGCAAAAAAATGGAACAAAATCTTATCTTTTTAGGATTTATCCTGATTATCGTTGTTGTCGTCCTGTTCAAGACGGCGGTTGTCGTTCCCCAGCGCACGGAGATTATCATAGAACGGCTCGGAAAGTACCGGACAACCCTGGGTGCCGGCTTCCATATCCTGATCCCGTTTCTGGACAAGGTCGCCTATAGTCGTTCGCTGAAAGAAGAGCCGATCGATATTCCGGCGCAGACCTGTATCACCGCCGACAACGTTACGCTGGAGATCGACGGGATCCTCTATCTGCAGGTCATCAACTCAAAGATGTCCTCCTACGGCATAGACGACTACCGCTTTGCCGCCTCCCAGCTTGCCCAGACAAGCCTGCGTTCGGCCATCGGCAAGATTACCCTGGATTCGACCTTTGAGGCCCGCGAGACCCTCAACGGCCAGGTGGTCCTGGCCCTTGATGAGGCCGCCGGCAACTGGGGTGTGAAGGTCCTGCGCTACGAGATCAAGGATATCAAACCACCGCGTACCGTACTCGAGGCCATGGAAAAGCAGATGAAGGCAGAGCGGGAAAAACGTGCGGAAATTGCCCGCTCCGAAGGAGAAAAACAGGCAATACTCAATCGCGCTGCCGGGGAAAAGGGCGAGTCCATCCTCCTCTCCGAGGGCGAAAAGATGAAGAGGATCAACGAGGCAGAGGGCCGGGCCATGGAGATCCTCAAGGTTGCCGAGGCAACCGCCAAGGGGATCAACAGGGTCGCCGAGGCCATGTCGGCTCCAGGCGGCAAAGAGGCCGCCCAGCTTGAGGTCGCGAAAAAATACGTCGATGAATTTGGCAGACTGGCCAAGGAAAACAACACGATGATTATCCCGGCCAATATGGCCGATATCAGCGGCATGGTGGCAACGGCAATGGCAACCCTTGAGCAGGTGAAGGATATTTCATCAGTTCAGGCGGTGTCAGGTTCGAAGTTTTTTGCATTACGTAAGAGTAAACTCTATTTACTGCAAAAAGACTGAAGAAGATGGCGCCGCATGGACTGACCTTTAGTGAACACTTTGGATATTGTAAAACTGTAATGTTCTCGATGTAGTGTATTGGAATATTAGCAATTTTTAAAAATTTGACACAATGTTTATGAAATATTCGGGCTAGCAGACCTTGGGGGCTTTTCCGCAGTACAACGACAAAAAAGGTGCTAAAAAGCCGCCCGCCAAAGAGAGGCGGCATCGGTCCCATCTGGGGGTGCATCTGCTGATGCTTGTCAGCACAGGCCTTGTTTCAACCTCTTTTCTTGTCGGAAAAGCGATAACCAATGCCCTTGATCCGGCCCTGCTGACCGGTATCCGTTTTTGTATCGCCACACTGCTCTTTGCACCGATCGTGCATTTTCGCTATGGACTGCGTTTTTCTCTGTCGCTAGTGGTCCGCTGCGCGATGGTCAGCGGCTCGATCGTCGGTTTTTTTTACTGCATGTTCCTCTCCCTGCGCTATACTACAGCGCTGCATACCAGTGCCATTTTTGCCCTTGTCCCCTCGCTGACCGGCCTCTACTCGTTTGTTTTGCTCGGCGAACAGCTGACCAGGGCACAGCTCATGGCCCTGTTCTGCGGCCTCTTCGGCGCCCTCTGGGTGATCTTTGACGGGGATCTTGCCGTGGCACTTGCCGTGCAGTGGAACAGCGGGGATCTGATCTTTTTTGCCGGCTGCTGCTGTATGGGGTTGTACGCGCCACTGATCAAGCTGACCCAGCGCGACGAGCCGATGGCCGTGATGACCTTCTGGATTCTTTGTACCGGCTGTATCTGGCTTCTTTTTCTTGCAAACAGCCAGATAACCGCCACCAGCTGGTCGACGATCCCTGCCCGTGTCTGGGCGGGGGTCTTCTACCTGGCCGTGTTTACAACCATTATCACCTTTTTCCTGACCCAGTACGCGGTTGTCGTGATCGGGCCGACAAAGGTGACCGCCTACTCCTACCTCTATCCCAGCCTGGTGCTGTTCATTGACCTGCTGCTGGGCAGAAGCCATATCCCGCTACAGGTCGTGCCGGGGATTCTTATTATCCTTGCGGCGATGTGTATCCTGATGGGCATACCGGAAAAAACGGTCTGAAAAATAGTCTCTGTCTTTGGGGCCATGGCCTTTTCTATTATTGGACAATAACATCGCCCAAGGCGCTTGAACCAAGGGTAAAGGCATTGTTATTTCGCAGAGTATTTTCGGAAAAGCTGTTATAGACATCATCGTTGATTTCTATCCCCCATGCCCCCCCGTTGATGGTCAGATTGTTCTCTGTAACAGAATTCGTTATGGAAGCATCAGCTTCACCTGTCACCTGTATCCCATGGGCATTGTCTGCATTGCTGGTGATTTTGTTCTTCATCGCGGTAAAGCTCAGGTGTGTTGCACGGTACCCAGAAAGATATATCCCATCAGCTCCAACTCCGCTGGTGCTGATGGTATTATTGACGGCGACGAAGGTCTGATTTTCACGACTAAAGACTTTAAAGCGTATTCCCTGAGAATCTTTGCCGATGGTGCTGATGATATTACCAATATTCTGCGACAGGAGATCTGTCGAGAGATCGGCGTTCACTCGTATCCCATGCGCCTGGCTGCCGCTGGTTGTAATGGTATTGTTCGTAGTGGTAGAAGAGAGATTTGTTGATCTGCGGCCGGTAAGATTGATCCCATGGCCATAGCGTCCGGTGGTAGAGATCCTGTTCTCGGCGACGAGAGAGGAGAGACCGGTTGAGTCATCAATAGCAATGTGTATCCCAGTACCAATAGAGCCAACGGTATTGATTGTATTCTTGGTTATCGTAGAGGAGAGATTGTCAGAATTTCCACCCTCAAGCCAGATTCCCCGAGTATACCTACTGCCAGTACTGATATGATTATCGACAATGGTTGAAGAGAGATTTTTTGCACCATAACCATCAATCCAGATCCCCCGGGTCCGTCTTCCACTGGCGGTGATAGTATTGTTTTCTATAAGCAGGCTGTCGCCGTCGGTATCTCCCCTGTTGCTGAAGATACCGGAGGTGACATGATATGTATCGGTATTATAGGCGGCAAAGGTTGGCTCTGTGGCATCAATGGCCATTCTTCGTACGGTTGCATCTGCAGCCATCGAGACGACAGGGGCAAAAGAGAATGTGTTACCATTACGGACAATGCTCTCTTCCCTGTTCACCGCTGTCGGTTTAATAATCGGCCGCTGTTTTGTCTGATAGCTGCCGCCGCCATGACTGGTCCAGGAGACGGTGCTGGTTAAGGTCTGACCCTCTTGCAAGACCACCTGTTCATCGTAGGCGCTGCCACCATCGGCAGCTCCGGGTCTGCCGGTGGCGGTACCGCCTGTCTCATAGACAAAGATGGTGTTGTTGGCGCCGGCATTATCAACACCGTCCTGAATCTTTTTATAGGGCCTTTCATTGGTACCATCTTCGACACCACTGGTATCGCCGTCAACAAAGGTGATATGGTCGGCAAGCACCACCCGGATTGTTGAGCGTTTCTCGCTGACACGGCGCTGCACCTGACGCCTTGTCAGATCCTCCTGCCAGCTACTCTCCCCGGTCTGCACCCGGACATCGCGGGCCACCATCTCCGAGCGCATTCGCTGGTCAAGATCGCGGTGCTGGCTGGAGAACAGACCATCTTTCAAACCCTGCCAGTTGAGATCACTGGTAAGCGGCAGCTGCAGGCGAAAACCGACAAAATAACTGGTATCGTTCAAGGCCTCATCTTCGTAAACCTCGGCATCCAGGGCCAGCCAGGAGCCAGTCTTGACCTCAAGACGGCCCTTACCGCCGGAAAAATCATCGCCCAGCGGATTATCATAGTCGTAATAACCGGCAAAGAGCCGGATCTCAGGCCCTTTGGGCAGCGGCAGCTTGCCGCCGATCTCCGCGTCCCAGCCGTCCATACCGGCCTCAAACTGCTCAAAAAACTTGTCGATTACTGTGATGGTGGTCTGCTCTATCTTTTTCTTTTCGGTAATAATTTCATGGCCTATAGCAAAGGGTTGACCGTCGTTTCCGTAACTGAGCTGGGTGGAGGTTTCTGTTACCCGTTGACGATATTCACCGATACGTTGTTTGTCGTTATCCGCATCGTAGTAGTTGGCGCGAACATCGACATATTCGGAAAACAGCTCAAGACCCGCACCCCACTGGTTAAAACGGTTGCCATGCTCGGACTCGCGGCTGTCAAAATAGACATTGGTACCGCCAACCAGCCAGTTGTTGAGTTTTCTGCGGTAGCCGAACCCGATGTTGGCCTCGTTTGCGCCCTCATCTGTCAGCGAAAAGCGGGGGCTGAGAAAAAAGGTGTTGCTGGCGGTGGCAAAGAGCGGATAGATCAGATCCGTATAGCCCTCAACCGTCTCTTTGCCAAGACGGGTACCAAAACTGAGATAGGATACCTTTTGCTGATGCTCCACAGCCTTTTCCTGGTTGTACTGGGGAGCTGCCTGTGCGGTAAAGGCTGCGCAAAAGACGATAACGGCGGCATAGAGGGTATATTTCCCCTTAATGCTGTAAAACATTATGAAACTCCTGAAACGTTTATAGTTGTTCAATAGTTTACCTTAATAGCTCCCACGTTTACGGCAGCCAATTTTGCAGTCTATGCTCTATCAAACTTTTTGTAAAATATCAAATACCGGAAAGCCTGCGAGGAAAGTCTGTATCGTTTGAAAGGGAATGGGGTTTCGAGCGAGATAGTCAGCCCGGATATTTCATGAAGATTATGTCAATTTTTTAGAATTGCTGATATTCCAATATACTACGTGAAGGAAATTACAGTTTTACAATATCCAAAGTGTTCACCAAAGGTCAGTCCATCCGGTGCTTTATCGATTATTATCCGGTTATTTCTACTCTTTTTCGACAAGCTTGAGAAAGAGATCTCCCCGGCCCATTGCCCCGGGCCGCCCCTTGCCCTTAAGACGCAATCTTTGTCCGGCACAGCTGCCCGGCGGGATGGTTACTCTCAGACTCTGCTCGCCCTGTCCGCCGTAGACCAGTACCTGAATGACCTTGCCATGCTCGAGCTCCGAGGCGAGCAGCGGGGTATGGTAGGTAATATCCAGATCCTCGGGAGGCACAGGCGGGACCCTGTCTTTGCTCTTGTCTTGCTTTCTGCCCAAAAGGCTGCCCGCCGCTTTTGAGACAATCTGCGCAAGCCCTGATTTTTCGCTGAGAGAGGGCCTTGTGTTCTCCCTCAACAATGGGCCAAGCAGTTTTGTCAAAACGAAAAAACCGCCAACCACCTTGACGCCCTTGCCACCGAGAAAACTCTTCTGCACAAAATTTGCACTATAACGAAAGCCCGAGCGTTGAAATTCTCGCAGCAGGCCGCCAAGCATCTGTTGAAATCCCGGATCACGAAAGAGATCCTTGAGTATATCTTCCTGGCTGTAATGAAAATCGGCACCTGTATATTCTGTCCCTGCTTGCCGTGAGCGGTTATACTCCCCGCGTTTTTTAGGGTCGGTAAGGACCCCGTATGCCTCGGCAACCTCCCTGAACGTTCTTTCCGCATCAGGGTCATCAGGATTGCGGTCTGGATGATAGCGCATTGCCAGCCGCCGGTAGCTCCTGCGAATTTCTTCGACCGTGCTGTCCGGCGAAACCTCCAGTATGCGGTAGTAGTCTTTCATCTCTTATCGTCACGATATCTTTATCAGATGGGCAGCATCGAGGCACCAGCTCACAGCACTGGCAGCTCTTTTCTGCTGCCCGCCATTTTTTTCACCCCCAAAACCAGAACCATTCTCATTTCGGAAATGCTCTGGAGCGCACCACAAAATGACCTGGACAAAAGGCAAAGGCCTTTGCCATTATAGCAGCCCCCCAAAATGGTCGCGATATCTTTTTCAAACCGAAAAGCCGGTGGCCGCCCCTCCCTGAACCTCGAACACAAAAACCCTTTAACGGAGACACTCAAAACGAGAGGGGCTTGACAAGATACGGGTTTATCACCATGGTCTTTTCTATGTTGATGTTTTACCTGTTTACCAACTGCTCATTTACGATAGTTGGCCATAAACAGCCAGTGGACACATCAACATAGAGCCTTGCCGGGTTGACAAGTCAGACCAGCCAATAGTCTTGTTCACCAACCAGTTATTTTTTCAACAAGCGGCGGTTTTTTGCGCCTGAGCTGCGCAGTAAAAAACATTCTCAATACAGCAGAAAAAACAGGCTGGAGTGTTCCGGTTTTTTAACAGCCGAAGAGGTCATCTACATGCACAACGAAAAAATTCATTTTCCTGGACAGCATCATTTAATCAAGGATTTGGCGGAATATCAGGCCATGTACAGGCAGTCGATCGAGGACCCGGAAGGCTTTTGGGGTGAAGTCGGCAAACGCATTGATTGGAGCAAACCGTACACGAAGGTCTATAATGCCTCGTTTTCCGGCGACCATACAATCAAATGGTTTGAAGACGGCGAGCTTAACGCCTGTTACAACTGTATCGACCGCCACTTGCCGGAAAAGGCCAACGAAACCGCTATCACCTGGGTTGCCGATGACCCGACGATTAGCAAAACCATTACCTATCAAGAGCTCTACAATAGCGTTACAAAACTCGCCAATGGTATGAAGTCTCTGGGGATTAAAAAAGGCGACCGGGTCATTATCTATATGCCGATGATACCTGAAGCTGCCTATGCGATGCTTGCCTGTGCACGCATCGGGGCGATACACTCGGTGGTCTTTGGCGGCTTTAGCGCCGAGGCAATCGCCAGTCGGGTCGAAGACTGTGATGCCGAGTATGTTATTACCGCAAATGAAGGCCTGCGCGGGGCAAGACGCATTCCGCTTAAAAAAAATGTTGACGAGGCCCTCTCACATACCGACAGGATCAAAAAGGTTATCGTCGTCGAGATGACTGACGGGCCGCTGAATCTTCTCAAGGGCCGCGGCGTGCGCTACGATGATCTGGTTGCCGATCAATCCACCGACTGCCCACCGGAGCCGATGAATGCCGAAGACCCGCTCTTTATCCTCTACACCTCGGGTTCGACCGGGGCCCCAAAGGGAGTGCTGCACACCACCGGCGGCTATATGGTCTATACGTCATTTTCCCACGAGGTGGTGTTTGATTACCGCCCCGGCGAATTGTACTGGTGCACGGCCGATGTTGGCTGGATTACAGGGCACTCCTATCTGATTTACGGCCCCCTTGCCAACGGTGCCAATACCCTGATGTTTGAAGGGATTCCAACCTATCCGTCACCGTCGCGCTATTGGGATATCTGTGAAAAATACCAGGTCAATATCTTCTATACCGCACCGACGGCTCTGCGCTCCGTCATGACCGAAGGAGCATCCTACGTGGAGAATCATCAACTCTCGTCACTGCGCATTTTAGGCTCTGTCGGCGAGCCGATCAACGTGGAGGCCTGGCATTGGTACAACGATCATGTGGGCAATACGCGTTGCCCGATCGTCGACACCTGGTGGCAGACAGAAACCGGCGGACATATGATTACCCCCATTCCCTATCTCTGGGACCAGACTCCGGGTAAGGCGACCTTGCCGTTTTTCGGTGTAGAGCCGATCCTGCTCGACGAAGAAGGCAAGGAGATTAACGGAAATGGTGTCAGAGGAATGCTCGCCTTCAAACAGAGCTGGCCTGGCCAGTTGCGAACCGTCTACCGCAACCACAAACGCTTTATCGAATCTTACTTTACCACCTTTGACGGCTACTACTTTAGCGGTGACGGGGCGATTCGCGGCCAGGACGGCTACTATCGGATTACCGGACGGGTGGACGACATCTTGAATATTTCCGGACACCGTATGGGAACCGCCGAAGTCGAAGATGCCTTTGACCTGCATCCGAAAGTTGCGGAGACGGCGGTGGTCGGTTTTCCCCACGATGTCAAAGGACAGGGTATCTACGTTTACTGCACCCTCTATAAGGGCGAAAAAGCGAGTGATGCTCTAAAAGATGAATTAATGCGCTGGATACGCGAAAAGATTGGTCCCGTGGCAGCACCGGATCATATCCACTTTACACCGAGTTTGCCGCGCACACGTTCGGGAAAAATCATGCGGCGTATCTTGCGGAAAATCGCCGAAAACGACACCGAGAATATCGGCGATATTTCGACACTGGCCAACCCGGAAATCGTCGGGAAGCTCATCAACGGCCAATTATCTTAAAAACAGACAGGGAAAACGATGCAAGAGAGTCCAAGCCCCAAGGGGGATCTGATTTTACGTACTATGGCCATGCCACCGGACACCAATCCCGACGGAGATATCTTTGGCGGCTGGATAATGTCACAAATGGATATTGCCGGCGGCATTATTGCAAAAGAGCGAGCCGGATCGAGGGTTGTTACCGTCGCGGTTGAATCCCTGCAGTTTATACGACCTGTTCGGGTTGGTGATATCATCTGTACCTACGGCAGGATACGCAAGGAGGGTACAACCTCAGTCACCGTCAGCCTTGAGGTGTGGGTACGGCCCAAGGTTAAGCCGCCGCAAACGGAAGGAGAGATTCAGCAGGTAACAAAGGCCGCCTTTACCTATGTGGCGGTCGACCAACAAGGGAAAAGCCAGCCGCTTCAGGCCCGTTTATAGCAAAAAAAATCTCTCTGTAACTATGCATAGGCATCCCTTTTTGAACGATCGCGTATAGCGAGAAATCGTGCTTACCTAAACCTGGGGGTACCTTCAGAGCAGTTACTCGTGAAAAAATTGCAATAGTTCTTACATCCCTCTCTTGCAAGTCAAGCCCAAACTACCAGATTTAAAAAAGCCAACCTCTTAGGAATGTTTGGTCTGCAGTTACATGCACATACCCCACGACTCAGAAACAATTCCGTTGTTGGGTGTAAGAACCTTGCCAACAAAAAATTTCTTCGCCGTCTCTTGCCAAACCGACACCAAGATTTTGGCAGGCAGAAGACGGCGCAGGAAAAACTACTTCAGGGGCTGCATAGCACTCATATATGAACGAAGCTCGGCCCCAACCTCTTCAACCAGGGTATAACGGATTGACTCGTTAATCTGGATCAGATCAAGGTTGTCAACACTGTTGTCCTGAAGGACAAGACCACCACCAATAACATCGATATCAATAGTTTTCATAAAATCGGCGAGCAACGGAACTGCGGCCTGGGAAAAGAGATAGTTACCATACTCGGCGGTATCGGAGATGACGACATTCATCTCATAGAGTTTCTTGCGGGCTATGGTATTGGCGATAAGAGGCGTTTCATGCAGAGATTCATAGTAGGCAGATTCCGGCTTGATACCGCAATCAACCATGGTATCAAAGGCGAGCTCAACACCGGCCTTGATAATGGCAACCATTAAAATGCCCTTGTCGAAATACTCCTGCTCGGTGATTTCAACATCGCTTGAATCTGTATTTTCAAAGGCGGTCTCACCTGTTTCCTTACGCCAGCGCAAGAGGTTCGCATCGTTATTTTCCCAGTCCTCCATCATCGTCTTGGAAAAATGGCCGGAGGCGATATCGTCCATATGCTTTTCAAAAAGAGGGGCCAGAATGGTTTTCAGCTCTTCGGCCAGGATATATGCTCGGATTTTTGCCGGATTTGACAAGCGGTCCATCATCGCGGTTATACCGCCCATTTTCAGAGCTTCGGTGATAACCTCCCAGCCATACTGCACAAATTTTGCCGCATAGCCCGCCTCAATACCCTTTTCCACCATTTTGTCAAAACACAAAAGAGACCCGGTCTGCAGCATCCCGCAAAGAATGGTCTGCTCGCCCATAAGATCAGATTTTACCTCCGCAACAAACGAAGACTCAAGCACACCGGCCCTGTGGCCGCCGGTTGCACAGCAGTAGGCCTTGGCAATATCCCAACCTTCATTCCTGGGATCGTTTTCCACATGTACGGCAATCAGTGTAGGAACTCCGAAACCCCGTTTATATTCCTCACGAACCTCGGTCCCCGGCGCCTTCGGTGCGACCATAATCACGGTGAGATCATCACGGATCTGCATGCCTTCTTCGACAATATTGAACCCATGGCTGTAGGAAAGGCAGGCCCCCTGTTTCATCAACGGCACAAGGGCACTGACAACCTTGGTATGCTGTTTATCCGGAGTCAGATTGATGACAAGATCGGCCTTGGGGATGATCTCTTCATAGGCGGCAACCGCAAAGTCATTTTCTACCGCATTTTTATATGATTGTCGTTTCTCGTCAATGGCTGCCTGCCGCAGGGCATAGGAGACATCAAGACCACTGTCACGAAGATTGAGGCCCTGATTCAGCCCCTGTGCCCCGCAACCGACAATGACAATCTTTTTCCCTTTGAGATAATCAACACCGTCAAACTCCGATGGATCCATAAAGCGGCATTGAGAGAGTTGTTCTATCTTTTTGCGCAGTGGCAAACTGTTGAAATAATTGGTACCCATGTTGTCTCCAAAAATCTGTTTTCTTTTAACGGATATCAGAGCCCCTGCAGCCGATGCCGCCCCGGTATCTGATCATTATACATGCCCGCAGAAAGACGGGTCTTGGTTCCTTCCTGCATAGGACAAAATGTTTTTTTTTTCAGAGCCTCGCTGTTGCTCAGCCCTTTTCCCCCACCAGAGGTGACGGCAACAATGGGAGAAGACTACCAGAGAAAAGGACAAGAAATCAAGTTATTTGAGACTCTCAGCCAGGGCTATTCCGTGCCGGCAAGGTCCTCCAAAAGGGACACCACAAATATCCATACCCTGGCACGGCAGGAAGGCCTACTCGGAAAAGACAGGCTATTTGTCGTTGAGCAACAGATACAGCAGCGCCATACGGACGTACAGGCCATTTCGTGCCTGCTCAAAATATCTGGCACGATGATCTGCATCCACCGCAGCGGGGATTTCATCGACACGGGGCAACGGGTGCATAATGATGGCTCCGTCTTTCATGGTCTCGGCGATATCCCTGGTCAGAATATATCTGCTCGCCGCCCTTGTAAAATCTTCAGCCGAATGAAAACGCTCCTTTTGTATCCGTGTCATATACACACAATCGGCCTCCCGGGCCACCTTGGCAAGGTCTGTCTCTTCCCGCCAGCGAACGTTGTCTTTGCTGTCAAGATAGTCCTTAATATCCGTCTCCATCCTGCATACGGATGGTGCGACAAAAATAATCTCGATATCAGAATATTTTGCCAGAAGGTAGGAGAGGGATCTTACCGTCCTGCCATAGCGCAGATCGCCTACCATAGCAACCTTTAGGCCGTTGACCTCTGGAAAACTATCAGCAATGGTATACATATCCAGAAGGGCCTGGGTTGGATGTTGGCCGGCACCGTCTCCGGCATTTATAACAGGGATGCGTGACACCTCAGCAGCTCTGGCCGCACTGCCGGCCTCGTTATGGCGCATAACAATAACATCGGCGTAGCCGTTTATAATACGAATGGAGTCTTCAAGGCTCTCTCCTTTGGCTGCACTGGAAAACTCCCGCGCGTTTTCCGTTGTAATAACCGAACCGCCAAGCCGCAACATGGCACTTTCAAAACTGAAACGGGTACGGGTGGAAGACTCGTAAAAAAGAGAGGCCATAATCTTGCCATCCAAGGCCCTGGCAAAGTTTCGTTCTCCGGCGAGATCATCTTTCATACTGTTTGCAACACGAAATACCCTCTCCAGCAGTTCCCGGTTAAACTGCTGAGATTCGACAAGATGTCTCCAGGGTAGAACCGTCATAGTTTTCCTCCTTCGCTTATCGCTGTGCGATTGGTTTATCTTTCTGTGAAAACAAAGGCTATCCCAAAATTTATTGTCTCATCCGGTAATACAAACTCTCCCAATAAGGTACTCTTTTCAGCCTGTCGCAGCAAGGACGCTTCTCCTTCTGCGCAATCAAAAAAGGGCGGGCAAAGTGTTTTCGTCTGACTGTATCGCGGAGGATTCAAGACCTTGTTATTGCATGATTGCCTTGTTTGAATCTTCTCTAACCTTTTAGTTTTTAACAACAATTGTTTTCTTGCGTCTCTTTTTTTTTCAGTATATTATCTTGCTGTTACAATATGATAAGCACCTTACTCTCTGCTGCCCGAAGGTACGACGCTTGAAAAATTCTGGTGCTACATCCCCTGATGGAGTTGACATCACAAAGGCCTGAAACCATCTGATCGTCTGACGATCTACTGCAATTCCTGATTTCAGGGTATTCTTCATATATCTCACGACCAACGCAAGTGTTATGACCAGCCAACAGAAAAAACGAAAAGCCCTGCATCTCTCAAAACCGCTGCATTTTCCTCTTCTCCTGTTTTTGGGCCTCTGCCTTTTCCCTTTGCAGGAATGCCCTGCCCAGAATCTTTTCGTGCGCCCCAGCATTGCTGTACCTCTGAGAACAGGACAAGGCAATGACTACAAGATCATCGCCATGCTAAAGCCGGGAACCGAGATAACCCTTCTTGAAAAAGGCGAAAATTACTCAAAAATACAACTCTCTCCAACAAAAGAAGGCTGGATATTAAGCCGCTACCTGCGCCCGGAGCCACCGCCTGACCAGCTTGTGGGCCAGCTTCGTGCTGAAAAAAACAGCCTGCAGGAAGAGACGGCCACCCTGAAAGAGGAAAACCAGGGTTTGACCGCTGCGTTGCACGAAGCCAGGCTGCAACTTGAGCAATCAACGACAGATACAGGAAGATTACAGCGACGTTACGAGCAACTGATGCAGGATACCGTGGACGTCCGCCAGACCAAAGAAAAACTGCTGAAGACAGAAGAGGAAAATATCCGTCTGGCAGAGAAACTCGCCAAGATAGAGTCTCAATACACCGCTCTGCAAAAAGATGATAAGATGCACTGGTTTCTTGTCGGCGTGGGAACCATCCTTTTCGGTATAATTCTTGGCCGGCTTTCCAGCCTCTCGAGAAAAAGGAGATCATCGATCCTTTAACCTGGATGTATGATAGCGGTGAAAAAGCCCAGCAAGGCAAAAATGTGGCGGCAAAAGCCTCACTGTAGAAACCGTTGAAGACCGGAATCGGCTTGATTGCAAGCCCCTTCAAGACAGAGCGGCAAGCGTGTTCAATGCACTTGATCGTTTACGACTATGTCACATAGCCTCTCTTGAGACGTCCAATTTCATCCTGAATTCTGAGCGTCTGTTCCTTCTGGTTGACCGATAAGCTGCTTCCAGTGAATCCCTTCGGATTTTCGCTATGCTCACAACTTTGTGAAATTTGTCCTTTGCTGTGTTGGAACAGTAAGCGAAGAAAAGGGTAAAAACAAATGAACAGATGTCCCGAAATCAAATATGCGAAAAATATTTTATGCTCATTACCAGGAGGGATATTACCTCTTCCTGGCATGCATCCCGTCATCAGGCAGAGCTGGCTGGGATTGATTGGAGTAGCATTAAATATCGTGGTGAGGAGATCAAACTCGAAGACCGAAATGGTGCTGATACCGCAAAAATTATTTTCTATTTTGCCAGCAATGGCAAAGAATTTAAAATCCGATTTAAAAGATTGATCTATATTGATAAACGTTGGTATCTAATTAGCTTGATAAAATTCACGCTCAAAGAATCTTAAACAAGAACTTCTCTATCTGTTTCAAAAAAACTTTTTTGGTTTTATGTAAAAAAGGTCCAATTTAAAAATTTGAATATGTTATCAAAAGACCAAGTGTTCGCATAAAATCAAACAAATAAGTGATACTTTTCCAACCTTTCAATAAACCTCACGAAATATACAAAAGACATATTTTAACAGTGAGTCCAGGGGCGGCGGGATTACACAGCAATGAGCTACACGCTACCTGTGCATCATGTGTGTGCAAAGGCGTCAAAAATATCGCGAAATCTCCCGCCGTCCGTTGAAACGATTTGTTATGCAAATTACCCCGATGAGCATTTAGATTTCATGCTCAAATTGCGACATACTAATGTTACATCATTTTAACGTCAAAAGTACAATTTCAACGTCCACCGGGGTACTACTATGGCAAACGAATACGAGCATCTTTGAAATCCCAAATTTCAGTGGGAGCATAGCCAGAAAGGGTCTTTATTTGTCGAAAACTTACATTCAACCAGTATTCCCCCTTTTCATCACTAGACATTACTGCAGTGTTCAAATATCTAAATTCACCAGGTTGTTCCCACCAATCTTTATCAGTGATAACAAGATCTTTTACTTTAACACCCCGATCTCCAAGTAATTTCCCCATTTCCTTCTCAAGCGATTTATCTCTCATCTTGGCCTTCGGAAATGGTTGGGAAGATTCATTATTTTTTTCCTTTTTCTTTGCCCACTCAATATTTTGTTGTTCCAAACCGTGAAAACGTTCAAGCAACTTATTAGCACTTTCGGGATCATTTTTTTGTAACTCTAAAATCCGTTTTTCCTGATACGCAATTTCTGGTTGTGGGATGACATAAATACTCTTATTTGACTGTTCACTTAACTTTTGATTTGCAGCAAATCTACTTTCCCAGGTAGAGAATATTATTTCTATAACCTGTGCCTGTTGCGTTGAAGCAAAAGCCGCAGCATTCAAAAACAATACCAAAAAAATAACTGTAATTTTTTTCATTTCTCCCTCCAAAAGTAAAATTTTAAGAGTTAAGGCCATAAAACATACTATTATTATTCGGCAATTTTTTCACTATTTAATTTTTCGCGAACACTATAGCTTGTACAATTCACGTAATCGTTTACAACGATGCCAACACATCTCTTACATACAATTTCTCTTTAAGCAAATGATTTTATATTGAATTCTCGACATCTACTCCTCAAGAGCCCCAGAGAGTTTGCATCTGAAAAATACTCTCTATATCTTCTAAGCCTACGTCTTTGCCTGATAAGCTGACAGCAACCACTACCCACTTTGTACTACACCAGCGAAGGGCACCATTCTTACGAACACGGCGGACTTGATGTTCGAGCATCATTGTCTCCTTCCACGGCATATTCCCCTCCTTTTCACTGAAAAAAGTTCATGTCTGAAAGTGTAAACGATGTAGTGCTACAACTGTAAACGATGTTATGACTTTGTACCTCTTGGGCCTAGCGCTGAACTCAGATTACTAGTTTAACGGCTAAACCGATAAGAATAACTCCAATTACCCGTTCAAACCAGACCAGACGACCTTTGAGCCACAGCAGAACTCTGTTCGAAGAAAAGACAAAAGCAACAAGGCTGAACCAGAGAAAAGACTCCAGACAAAGAAGCAGGAGAACGACGGATGCATCTGATGCGGAAGCCTGTGGCTTGAGAACCTGAGGCAAAACCGACCCAAAATAGAGCATGGCTTAAACAGCACAACAGATAGACCGAAGGCACATATGAGAATATAGAGCCCATTTGCAGTGGAGATGCCTAATGCAGCCATTATTCCCGACTTTCTTCCATTAACCGCTGAGAGCTTGGTAACAATCGTAAAATCAGGACCTGGCGAAATAAGAGCGAATGCGTGGATAGATAAAACGATGAATAGGGAGTTTATGTCCATAAATATTTACTATGCTCTGTTGGCTCTCAACCGGGCTTACAATAAGCCGCGAGCCTCTCGCCGTCCCTTGAAACGACTTTCTAGCTTTATTCATTTTGCAGCAAGATATTGAGCATTTTACTTGGTCGGTTAAGAAAATCTTTGGTTACTCGATAATGCTCAGTCTCTTCATAATTTACTTTTTTTATTCCATTCTCGTCAAGTTGATAAATCATGGCATGTGGGTATGCAAGAATAATTGGCGAATGTGTCGCTATAATAAATTGTGATTTCATTTTAACCAAATCATGCATCCTTGAAATCATTGCCATTTGTCGTGTAGGGGAAAGAGCCGCCTCTGGTTCATCAAGGATATAGAATCCGTTACCCCCAAATCTGTTAATAAGCAAAGCCATAAATGACTCTCCATGAGATTGTTCATGAAGTGAATGCCCTCCATACGAATCAATGATTGGTGGTCCAAAACCACCTTGTTCATCTAAGCGCTGAATTTCAGAGGCAACATTGAAAAAACTTTCGGCTCTAAGAAAAAAACCATCTTTTGGACGCTTATAACCACGAGAAAGCCTGATATATTTATGCAGGGAAGAGTGTGATTCATACGTACCAAAATTAAAATTCTTTGTACCACCTTCGGGATTGAATCCCCATGAAACAGCAATAGCCTCCATCAAAGTTGATTTTCCAGAGCCATTTTCCCCAATGAAAAACGTTACATTCGGGTGAAGTTTTATTGAGGATATATTTTTTACAGCATCAAGGGAAAATGGATATTGCTCAAATGACGGTACTTTCTCTCTGTTGAGCTTTATTTCATGTATGTATTGTAATTGTTCTATCATTCTTTTTGCCTAAGAAGTTAACGCTGAGTTCACCAGCGAGTGGAACGAGTTTGGTGAAACGACTTGTTGAAAAAATACATAAATATTTTTTAGTTCTGATTCTTTTCATTCGTACCTGTTAAAATTTCTTGGCATTCTTTTATTATGATGTTATTTCGGTCAATTGTCTTAAACCCAACCCATAGTTCATTTTTAACAGGAGGATCTGGTTTCCAAAGCAGTTTTAGGCGATGAGCATTTAAAGCCTTCTGGCATAAATAATCTGGCAAAACGCTGATTCCATATCCTAACTCAACTGCTCTTAAAATGGCATGCAAATTAGGTATCACCATGTTAGGTTGGAACTCTGGACGATGATGAAAAATCTGTTGAAAAAAGCGTCGAATAATCGGTAATTCTACACCATAACTGACCCATTTTTGGGCAGTTAACCAAATCTCAAATTCATCATTTAAGCCCTCTGTTAAAGACAGGTCGATTGGTAAATCTTGGTCGATTGAACTGACCAACCAAAAATTTTCTGTTGTTAGATATTGATATTCAACACCTTCGATCGGTGTTTTTTGTGGAGTAATAATCAGATCC
>PDWJ01000609.1_pt1 | contig 69463 bp, 53 predicted proteins | sample 1430881 | NCBI WGS metagenome assembly PDWJ01 (sample SAMN01162460, study PRJNA174530) | Oral metagenome, whole genome shotgun sequencing project. | biome: Marine environment; feature: Marine mammal; material: Swab sample of the gingival sulcus; isolation source: swab sample of gingival sulcus... | reverse complement strand
CGCACGACGGCGGCGCGCCATCAATCCCCTCCGCCTCTCGGGCCGAGCAAGCCCGAGCGCAGAGCGATTGCTCGCCGGACCCCATGCTGGAACACTAGGACCATATGGTCATTTTCTTGATCGACAGCAATCCTACAGCAATCCTAAGGTGTGATCGAATCCGGAGAATGAGCCCTGACGAGATTGGCGCGCTAGCGCGACCAGCCCTGGCGCCGCTCGGCGTCGACTGCCACACGCTCAGCCTCGACGCCTTGAGCGCGGCAGTGGGCCTTCACCTTTGAAGTCTTGGGGGCATTGCTCATCTCTCCTGTCCTTGAGAGCTTGAATCGAGGCTCTTGGGTCGCAGCGCGACCCTGGCGGGCGCGCCATCGGCGCCAGCTAGCCGCAGCGGAAGGCAGATCAGATCGACGGGCCCGGGCGCTACGTGAGTGAGGTTCAGCCCCTCGATCAGCCAGACCGGACGCGCGAGCAACGTCCGGTGTACCGTCGACGCGTCGTCATGGTAGCGGCTGACCGAGAGGTAATCGACGCCGACGGTGAGTACGCTCCGCTCGGCGAGCAGCTCGGCGCCATCGCGAGAGAGCGCGACGAAGCCCTCATCGAAGCGCTCCATCGCCCAGGAGCGCTCGGAGTTGCGGGTGCGCAGCAGCAGGCGCTCGCCGGGCTGTGGTGCGTGGGGGTCGAGCAGCGCGGCTGTCACCTCGGTGGCGTCGGGGAAGGCGAGCACCCGCGCAGGGCCGATCAACGCCGACAGCGGGGCTTGGTCAATCGACGGGGCGCCGTCGATGAAATGCAGCGGCGCGTCCATATGGGTGCCGGTATGCGCGCCGAGGTCCAAGTGGGTGACGTTGGCGACGTCTCCGTCGCTGATCGCCTGCGTTCGGGTGATGACCACTGGCGGATCGCCGGGCCAGTTCACCATCCCGCTGTGTAGCGGCACGCTGACGTCGATCCACCCGTCGTCCGGGTCTGAGCTGGTCATGGTCGCAAAGCATGGTCGCTGGCCGCCCGGGGCGCAACGGCTCAGGCCTGAGCGGCGGCGACGAAGACCAGCCCCTCGATCGGCTCTCCGTCGATCTCGCGGATCGAGCCGATGGTCACCCGTACGCGCTGACCCAGCTGCGGCTCGGCGATCGCGAGTCGGCCCGTCGCGCGGAGCCCCATCTCGAGCTCGACGACGCCGAGGGTGATGAAGCGCTCGGGGATATCGCGTGGCAACGCGTGCAGTCGGGTCCAGGTTAGCAGCGTGCCCTCGCCGCGAAGCCGCTCCGGGGCGAAATCGCGGCCTCCGCAGCGCGGACAGTAGTACACCGTGGGGTAGCTCAGCTGGTCGCAGGCTCGGCAGCGTGCGGCCTCGGCGTAGACCGGCATCTAGAGGCTCCTCGCTAGCACGGTGGCGACGGCGTTGTTGGCGAAGCCGCCGAGGTTGACGGCGAAGCCGAGCTCGGGGTCGCGCTTGGCGATCTGATAGGGGCCCGCCTCATGGCGCAGCTGCCGCGCTAGCTCGACGACCTGTGAGACACCGGTGGCGCCGACGGGGTGCCCCCGCGCCTTCAGGCCGCCGGAGGGGTTGATCGGCAGGGCACCATCTCGCGCCGTCTCTCCTCGCTGGAGGGCGAGATGCCCCTCACCCGCGGGGAAGAAGCCGACCTCCTCGCTCTCGGCGATCTCGAGCACGGTGAAGGCGTCGTGGAGCTCGGCGACGTCGGTCTCGTCAGGCTGTCGACCGGCATAGGCGAAGGCTTGCGCGGCGGCTCGCGCCACGGAGGTCAGGCGCAGCGGATCGGGGCGAGCGTGGACAGCGTGAGGAGCCGTGGCTTGCCCGAGGCCGGCGACGCGCACCGCCTTCGCGTTGGGCGCGATCTGGCTCACGCGCTCCGCCGGCAGCAGCAGCAGCGCCGCGGCGCCGTCGCTGACCGGGCAGCAGTCGTAGAGCCGCAGCGGTTCGGCGACCCACGGGTTGTTCAGCAGCGCCTCAGGGCCGGTGAGGATGCCCTCGAGGGTCAGGGGGCGGCGTAGGTGCGCGCGTGGGTTGCGGGCGCCGTTTTCGTGGTTCTTCAGCGCGACGTTGGCGAGCTGCTCGGGGCTGATCTCGCGCTCGGCGAGAAAGAGCCGCGCGAAGAGACCAGCCAGCGACGGCAGCGTCACGCCGTAGGGGTATTCGGCGTAGCGATGGCTGAGGGTCGAGACGAACTCCGTGGCCTCGAGCCCCGAGACCTCGCGCATCCGCTCGCCGCCGCAGACGAGCACCACGTCGTGGTAGCCGGAGGCCACGGCCAGCACCCCGGCTTTGACGGCCGAACCACCCGACGCGGGGCCGTTCTCCACGGTGTCGGCAGCTGCAGGGAGAAGCCCCAGCCGATCGGCGAGGGCGCTGGCCAGGCCCCCGATGCGATTGTTGCGAACGGCCCCCATGTTGGCCACGTAGAGCGCCTCCACCCGGTCGCGCTCGACCCCGGCGTCTGTGAGCGCCTCGTGGCTGGCCTCGGCCATCAGCTTCAGCAGTGACCAGGGGGAGCGCCCGAAGGGCGTCGACCCGATGCCGACGATCGCGACCTCTCGCCCCAAGCGCCCGCTCACAGCCGCGCCTCGAACTCGCTCTCGGCGCTGGATTTCAGCTCGTTGAGGTCCGGGGCGCGCAGCGCTCGGCTTCGCTCCAAGAGCGCCCTGGGGACTGGGCGAGTGCCTGTCACCAGCCCCGAGCGGGAGCGCAGGTAGACCTCGCGAGAGAGCACCCAGCAGGCCCCGCGCTCGAGCTCGTGATAGGGGCGCCGCTGCTCCAGCTCGTACTCGGCGAGCCAGCGCTGATGGCCCAGCGGGGTGTCGGTGGCGATCCAGACCTCCTGCTGTCCGAGGACCTCGAAGTGGTGCTCCATCTTCGCCGCGAGGAGCAGCGCGCCGATGCGTAAGCCGCGCAGCAGGGCGAGGGCGTGGTAGCTCGCGCCGCGGCTGCTCTCCACCGCGCGCCCGGTGACGACCCCGGCGAGCTCGCCGTCGACCACGCCCAGCAGGCAGTAGGGATCGCGCAGCCGGCCGGCTCGCCAGCTGACGAGATCAGCGAAGACCTGGGCCGCGACGAGGTCGTAGCCATCCTCTTTGACCCAGCGCAGGGGGTCGATCACCCGCAGCAAGCGTTCAATCTCGGGCAGCTCGGCCTGGCGCACGACCATCGTCGCGCCGCTGGCGAGCTGGACCGTCTTTTCGGGGTAGCGGGCGAGCTCGTCCGATGGGCATCGCGGCGCAGACTGCTTGAGCTTCGCGTGACTCATGGCGCCTCTATTCTAGCCTCTATTCTAACAGGGTGCTGAAAAACTCCTGTTCTAAGAGGGGGCTGAAAACGTCGCCTCGCGCCGTTTCTCATGCCGTGGAAGAACAGGCGGTCGAGCTGAGCATCCCCTTCACCGAGCTGCGCCGCCTGCAGCGGCGAGCTGCTCCAGCTCGCTGTAGGCGCCCGTCCCGCCGGCAGGGTTGCTGAAGGGCGCGAAGACCGCCTTCTTGCGCACCTCCCGATGGTGTCGTAGCGCCCAATGCACCGTTGGGAAGGCCAGCTCACCCCATGGGACCTGCTCGTAGCGGAACAGCCCCACCTCTTGTGACTCGGGGCCACAGACGAGCTTCGAGGTGCGCAGCCGCGCGCGATAGAACATCTGCACCTGGCTGATCCGATGCACCGTGTAGACCGCGAGCAGCTGGTCGATCTCGACCTGGGCGCCGGCCTCCTCTTCGGCCTCGCGGCAGGCGCCGACGTCCGGCGCCTCCCCGCACTCGAGATACCCCGCCGGGAGCGTCCAGAAGCCCACCTGTGGCTCGATCGCGCGGCGGCAGAGCAGCAGCTCGTCTTCGCGCCAGCTACAGACGAGCCCGACGACGATCTTGGGGTTCATGTAGTCGATGAAGCCGCAGATGTCGCAGACGGAACGCTTCCGGTTATCGCCCTCGGGGACCTGGATTGAGAAGGAGCAGGGCGTCTTGTCAGCGGCGCTCATGAGTCCAACCATGACGCGCTCCGACGCCTTGGGCCAGATGAAGCGAGCCTGCGAAGCCCTGCGTAGCTCTGCGCCAGCGCCTGACGAGGGGCGAAGGGGCGAGCTCGTCGCCGCCGCTGAACAACGGCTTGTGGCGCGGGAGTCATTCGCGCTACCTCTCATCCATGACATCGGTCGCAACGCAGGCTCCGGATCCGGCGAGAGAGTTCGCGCGGCCGGGGCTGCTCGCTGTCGCGCGCGCCTTCCTCATGCGCGATCTGCGCGAGGACCTAACCTATCGGGCGTCGTTTTTGCTTGGCCTCGCGGCGGCCCTCTTCAGCCTGGCGACCCTCTTTTTCTTCTCGCGCTTCATCGATCCCGGTCGCCTCCCCGCGCTGGCGAGCTATGGGGGCTCGTATCTGCCCTTCGCCTTGCTCGGGATGGTGCTGCTCTCACTGCAGCATACGGCGGCGAGCGCCTATCCGCGGCAGGTGCGGATGGCGCAGCTCGCCGGCACCCTCGAGGCGATGCTCGCCACCCCGACGCCGAGCTGGCTGGTGTTGCTCTGCTCGCCGGTCTATCGCTTCGGCCGCGCCCTCGTCTCCGCGCTCTTGCAGTGCGTTCTCGCCTGGGCGTTCTTCGGCGTGAGCTTCGCCCAGGCCGACTGGCTGATGCTGGCCTGGGTCGTGCCGCTCTCTTTGCTTGCGTTCTCGTCTTTGGGGTTCTTCTCCGCGACGGCGACGATGGTGCTCCGCCGCTCCGATCCGATCGGTCTCGCGATCGGCGGGCTGTCGACCCTCGCTGGTGGTGTGTTCTATCCCAACGCCGTGCTGCCCAGCTGGCTACGGGCGATCGGCGAGCTCTTGCCGATCACCCACGCTCTCGAGCTGCTGCGCCGCGCCTGCTTCGCGCCGGTCGCTTTCGGGGGGCTTGCGGCGCCGAGCGGGCTCTCGAGGGCGGTCATCGGCCTGTCGCTCTTCGCGCTGGTCATCGCCCCCCTCGGCCTGATGGCCTTCGTCTGGGCCGTGCGCCGGGCTCGCCGCGACGGCAGCCTGAGCCACTACTGAGGCGCCGCCGCGTTGTACACGATCAACTGGCGTGATCTCGGGGACTTGCTTCCGTTGCTGCCCTCCTGACGCTGTGCTACCGTTGGAGCCTTGTTTCCGACCAAAGCAACCGTTTCCCCCCGAAACGCAACCCTGTCGACTCGGCGCGCGCGAGCGTGCGTCGAGCGGCCCTCGCCGAGGAGTTCGCGCTGATGAGTACTGTTGAGCCCGGCTCGCTGATCCGGCAGATCGCCGATCTCCAAGATTACGACCAGTACGCCGACCTGCACTGGGAAGGCAGCTTCGAGGACTACCTGCAGATCGTGCGGGATAACCCCGAGGTTACGCGCAACGCCTTCCAGCGTGTCTACGACATGGTGCTGGCCTACGGGCGCCAAGAGTACATCGACGCCAAAAAGAAGCTGGTCCACTACTCCTTCTTCGATGACGGTCATAACGGCGGCAAGGACGGCATCTACGGCCTCGACATCCCGCTGATGAAGCTGGTCAACGTGCTGCGCTCTGCGGCGCAAGGCTACGGCCCGGAGCGCCGCGTGATCTTGCTCCATGGCCCCGTGGGCTCGAGCAAGTCGACCATCGCCCGGCTCTTGAAGAAGGGCCTCGAGGACTACTCGCGCAGCGCCGAGGGTGCGCTCTATACCTATTATTGGCACCTCCACGGCGAGGGCGTGATGGATGACCGGGGTGAGGAGGTCTACCCCTGCCCGATGAACGAGGAGCCGCTGAAGCTGATCCCCGCCGAGTGGCGGGCGAAGGCCTTCAAGAAGCTCGGCCTCGAGGGTGGTCGCTATCCGCTGTCGATCAGCGGCGACATCAACCCCCACTGCCGCTTCATCTTCCAGCACCTGATGGAGCGCTACAAGGGCGACTTCGCCAAGGTCATGGAGCACGTGCGGGTCAAGCGCCTCGTGCTCAGTGAGCAAGACCGTCGCGGCATCGGCACCTTCCAGCCCAAAGACGAGAAGAACCAGGACTCCACCGAGCTCACCGGCGACATCAACTACCGCAAGATCGCCGAGTACGGCTCCGACTCGGACCCCCGCGCGTTCAACTTCGACGGCGAGTTCAACATCGCCAACCGCGGCCTGATCGAGTTCGTCGAGATCCTCAAGCTCGACGTCGCCTTCCTCTACGACCTCCTCGGCGCCACCCAGGAGAAGCGGGTCAAGCCGAAGAAGTTCGCCCAGACCGACATCGACGAGGTGATCATCGGTCACACCAACGAGGCGGAGTTCAAGAAGCTCCTCAACAACGAGTTCATGGAGGCCTTCCGTGATCGAACCATCAAGGTCGACATCCCGTACATCACGCGGTTGTCGGAAGAGGTGAAGATCTACAAAAAGGACTACAACTCGAAGAAGATCCCGAACACGCATATCGCGCCACATACCCTCGAGATGGCCGCGATGTGGGGCGTCTTGACGCGACTCGAAGAGCCGAAGAAGCATAACCTGACCTTGTTGCAGAAGCTGAAGCTCTACGACGGCAAGACGCTGCCGGGCTTCACGCAGGACAACATCAAGGAGCTGCGCAAGGAGTCGGAGCGCGAGGGCATGGAGGGGATCTCGCCGCGCTACATCCAAGACAAGATCTCCAACGCGCTTGTCAGCGAGAAGAACCAGGGCTCGATCAGCGCCTTTCTGGTGCTCAACGAGCTCGAGGCGGGGCTGAACCAGCACTCGCTGATCTCCAGCGAAGACGAGCGCAAGCAGCTGAAGGACCTGATCGGCGTGGTGCGGCAAGAGTACGAGGATCTGGTGAAGAACGACGTGCAGCGCGCCATCTCCGCCGACGAAGAGGCGATCGCCAAGCTCTGCGGCAATTACATCGATAACGTCAAGGCCTATACGCAAAAAGAGAAGGTCAAGAACCGCTATACGGGCCAGGACGAGGAGCCGGATGAGCGCCTGATGCGGTCGATCGAGGACAAGATCGACATCCCCGAGAGCCGCAAGGACGACTTCCGCCGCGAGATCATGAATTACATTGGCGCGCTGGCCATCGAGGGCAAGCAGTTCGACTACCGGACCAACGAGCGGCTGCATAAGGCGCTCGAGCTGAAGCTCTTCGAGGACCAGAAGGACTCGATCAAGCTCACGTCGCTGGTCTCGGCCGTCGTCGACAAGGATACGCAGGAGAAGATCGACGTCGTGAAGAACCGCCTGATCAAGTACTACGGTTACGACGAGACGAGCGCCAACGACGCCCTGGCCTTCGTCGCCTCGATCTTTGCCCGCGGTGACGTCAAAGAGCGAAGCTGAGCCCCATGAGCCAACGCATCGATCAGGACCATAGCCGGTTCCGTAAGATCGTCCGTGGACGGATCAAGCAGAACCTGCGCAAGTACATCAGCAATGGCGAGCTGATGGGGCGACAGGGCAAGGATAAGATCGCGATCCCCGTGCCGCAGATCGACATCCCGCGCTTCCGCTACGGCTCGAAGGATCAGGGCGGCGTGGGGCAGGGGGCTGGCGATCCCGGTGACCAGCTCTCTCCCGGCGAGGGAGAGGGCGGCGCCGGCCAGGCTGGCAGCGATCCCGGCGAGCACGCTCTGGAGGTCGATGTCACCCTCGAGGAGCTCGCCGATATCCTCGGCGAGGAGCTCGAGCTGCCAAACATCGAGCCCCGCGGCGGTGACTCGATCTCGTCGAAGAAGGTCGTCTATCGCTCGATCCGCCGCGTCGGGCCGAACTCCCTGCGCCACTTCAAGCGCACCTATCGACAGGCGCTGAAGCGCCAGATCGCGGTCGGCACTTACAACGCCGAAAAGCCGGTGATCATCCCAGTGCGCGAGGATATGCGCTATCGATCCTGGAAGGTCGATCCGCTCCCCGAGACGAAGGCCGTGATCATCTACATGATGGACGTCTCGGGCTCGATGGGTGACGAGCAGAAGGAGACCGTGCGCATCGAGTCGTTCTGGCTCGACACCTGGCTGCGCAGCCAATACGACGGCCTGGCCTCGCGCTATCTGATCCATGACGCCACGGCCAAGGAGGTCGATCGGGACACCTTCTTCCGCACCCGGGAGAGCGGCGGGACGATGATCTCCAGTGTCTACAAGCTCTGCGCCAAGCTGATCGAAGACGAGTACAACCCGCAGGAGTGGAACATTTATCCTTTTCACTTCTCCGACGGGGACAACTGGTCGGTCGACGACACGGCGCTCTGCATCCGCGTGCTGCGTGAGCAGGTGATCCCGGCAGCCAACGTCTTCTGCTATGGCCAGGTCGAGAGCCCCTACGGCAGCGGTCAGTTCATCAAGGACCTGCGGGGCAACTTCAAGGAGGAGGATGGCGTGATCACCTCCGAGATCTCCGGGCGCGAGGCGATCATCGACTCGATCAAGACCTTCCTCGGCAAGGGGAGATAACGCATGGCGCTGCTACCGCCCTATCTTTACGATATGCAGCAGGAGATCGAGGAGCGCGCCCGCACCTACGACCTCGACATGTACGAGCAGATCTACGAGCTGCTAGACTACAAGCAGATGAGCGAGGTCGCGGCCTATGGCGGCTTCCCGACCCGTTATCCTCATTGGCGTTGGGGTATGGAGTTCGAGCGCCTCTCCAAGAGCCACGCCTACGGGCTCTCGAAGATCTACGAGCTCGTGATCAACAACGACCCCTGCTATGGCTACCTGCTCGAGGGCAATAGCCTGGTCGAGCAGAAGCTGGTGATGGCCCACGTCTGCGGGCATAACGACTTCTTCAAGAACAACTACTACTTCTCCAAGACCAACCGGAAGATGATCGACGAGATGGCCAACCACGCCATCCGCATGCGCCGGCTGATGGAGCGCCACGGCACGGAGAAGGTCGAGAGCTTTATCGACGTCTGTCTGTCTCTGGATAACCTGATCGACCCGATGTCGATGTTCATCCGCCGAGACGCGCCACCGAGAGATGAGAGCGCCGAGTCCGCCCAAGACGCCAACGAGCCCCTGCGGCTCAAGGCCGGCGCCTCCTATATGGAGCGCTACATCAACCCGCCGGAGATCTTCGCCAAGGCGCAGGAGGAGCGGGCGGCTCGCGAGGCCGAGCTCGAGGCCTCACCGCCGCCGCTGAAGTTCCCCGCCGAGCCCATGCGCGACGTGCTGGGCTTCCTCGCCGAGCACGCGCCGCTCGAGAGCTGGCAGTGGGACGTGCTCGATATCGTGCGCAAGGAGGCCTACTACTTCGCGCCGCAGGCGATGACCAAGATCATGAACGAGGGCTGGGCAGTCTATTGGCACTCGCATATCATGACCCGTGATGTGCTGAAGGACTCCGAGATCATCGACTACGCGGACCTCAACGCCGGCGTGCTCTCCGGGGGCTTCCCCTTCAACCCCTACAAGATCGGCGTCGAGCTCTTCCGCCACGTCGAGGACCGCTGGAACAAGGGCCGCTTCGGAAAGGAGTGGCAGGAGTGCGACGACCTGGCGACCAAGCGCAGCTGGGACCGCAAGCTCGGCCTCGGGCGAGAGAAGATCTTCCAGGTCCGCGCGATCTACAACGACGTCACCTTCATCGATGAGTTCTTCACAGAGGACTTCTGTCGCGAGCAGCTCTTCTACACCTACGGCTGGAACAAGCGCAACGCGCATTGGGAGATGCAGAGCCGCCAGTACCAGGAGATCAAAGAGAAGCTACTCGGGATGCTGACCAACTTCGGGCAGCCGGTGATCAGGGTGGAGGAGGGCAACTACCGAAACCGCGGCGAGCTGCTGCTCGCCCATCAGCATGACGGTACGGATCTGCGCGTCGACTGGGCGCGCGATACGCTCTTCAACCTCAACCGCATCTGGCGCCGACCCGTGAACTTGAAGACAATCGTCGACGGGAGCGCTAAGGTGTTGCACTTCGATGGAAGAGATCACTCAGAGTCGAGCTACGAGGTCGACTAAAGTTGCTGCGAAGGTCGAGCCAGAGTCGCCGGTCGAGGTCGACCGGGCAGGGACACGTATGCGCATCGTCGCGTGGGGGCTCTCTGATACAGGCAGCAAGCGCGAGCATAACGAGGACTCGCTCTTGCTCTCCTCGGCGCTCGATCTATACGCCGTAGCCGACGGCATGGGCGGTCACGCCGCCGGCGATCGGGCGAGCCAGATGGCCGTGCAGGTGCTCGAGCGGGGGCTGCGCGAGGCTGATCTCGACGGCGAGCCGCAGCGCTCTCCCGGTCTCGACGACGCGCCTGGACAGTTCCTCGCCGAGGCGGCGCGCAACGCCAGCCGCGCGATCTATGACGAGGCGCAGGCGAACCCCGAGGCCCAGGGGATGGGCACCACCCTGACGGCGATCTTGTTGCGGCGTGGGCGCCTCTACCTCGCGCATGTTGGCGACAGCCGCTGCTACCTCTTCCGCGACGGTCGCATCGAGCAGCTCACGGTCGATCACTCCTGGATCGAAGAGCAGGTGCGCGCTGGCTTCATGAGCCGCGCTGAGGCGGAGCAGAGCGCGCTGAAGCATGTCGTGACACGATCGGTTGGTTTCGAGCGTGAGGTCGACGTCGACCTGATGGCGATGCCCGCGCTGATGGGCGACTGCTACCTGCTCTGCTCCGACGGCCTCTCGAACTACCTCAACGAGACGCAGCTGAAGGGCTTCCTTACGCGCGGCTACTATTCCGAGGTGCCCAAGCGCCTGGTCGACGCGGCCAACGCCCTCGGCGGGGATGACAACATCACCGTCGCAGTGATCTACGTCGCCAACGACGGCTCCCCCTGACCTGGATGGCGTCTCTCTCACCGACTGGCGGCGACAGGCCCCTGCGGAGCCGAATGCTCGCCCGCGTCACGCGGCGCGCGGCGACGTCCGCCGCTGACGCCGGCGCGGCGGGGCTCGCCACCCGCGAGCTCCGCGCTTGCTTTGACGATCACGTTCGGCCGATCACCGAGCACGAACGGGCGCTGCCGGTGGGCGCCTTCGTCGAGGCTCGACGGGGAGAGGGCGACGCCACCACCCGGCTGCTCGCGCGACCCGGCGGCCCGCGAGCCTTCATCTACGAGCTGCTCGTGGAGCGGGGCATCGATCCGGTCTTTCCCGACGCCGTCGAGGCTGAGACCTCGGCGATCGTCGACAACCCCGAGCTGGACGAGGGCACAGAGGATCTCACAGCCTGGCCCTTCGTCACGATCGACAACGACGACTCGCGGGACCTCGACCAAGCGCTGCTCATCGAGCGTCATCCCTACCATGAGGTTATCGGCGGCGATGATGAAGAGCGGCGGCAGGGCTACTTGCTGCACTATGCGCTCGCCGACGCCTCCTACTATGTGCACCCGGGGACGGCGCTCTTCGAAGAGGCGCTCCGTCGTGGCGCGACCTACTACTTGCCGGGCTTCGCCGTGCCGATGCTACCGACGGCGCTCTCCGAAGGGATGGTCTCGCTCAACCCCGAGGTCGAGCGTCGCTCCCTGGTCTTCTCTATCGAGCTCGACGTCGGGGCTCGGCCGCGGCGGGTCCACCTGCGACGGGGGCGCATCCGCAGCCGGGCCAAGCTGACCTACGCTGGCGTGCAGGCGCTCTACGACGCGCCAGAGCAGAGCTCCCTCGCAGATCACGACTTCACAGCGTCTCTGGAGCTTCTGCGCGAGGTCGGGGAGCTGCGCATCGCCGCCGCCGAGGCGCGGGGCGTGGTCGACTACGATCGCCGTGAGCTCGAGCTCTGGTTCGACGACCACGGCGTGATGCAGACCGGCCTGCGCGAGCGCCTACAGGTCGAGCGCTACAACGAACAGATCTCGCTGCTCTGCAACACCGAGGGGGCAGCGCTGCTGCTGGCCCACGCCGACGATCCTCGCGCGCAGCCGATCTTTCGTATTCACCCGCCGCCGCTGCACGATCGCCTCGACGAGCTCGCGCAGGAGATTGGGGCTCTGGTCGCCCACCATCGGCTCGGCGAGGAGTGGCTGTGGCGCCTGGATGAGGCGGGCAAGCCGCTCCGTCGGCTCGGCGATTACCTTCGCGAGCTGCCGGCGGAGCCAAGGCGCGTGCGCCAGGCGATCGCCTCCATGGTGCGCCACGTCAACCGTGCGTCGACCTTCGAGCCTGGCCCGGGGCCACACCACGCCCTGCGGGTCGAGGCCTACGCGCGCTTCTCGGCGCCGATGCGCGAGGTCGTTGGGATCTTTACCCACCGCGAGGCGATCGAGCTCTCTGGGTTGCGGGTGCATGAGGGCAACGCCCGGGGAGTCGACGACGAGCAGCTGCGGGGGCGGGCGATCGAGGTCGCCAATGAGTCGCGCAAGACACAACGTTGGCTCGGCAAGAAGAGCGAGGAGCTCGCGATCGACACCCTGCTTCGCGACGACCTCGAGCACCCACTGGACGCTCGGCCAGAGCGCTTGGCGACGGTGGTCGGGCTCAGCCGCTCACGGCTCTACGTCGAGCTCGACGCCTTCGCCGTGGCTGTGAAGCTCTACGCCTGGGACCTCGAGGAGACCTTCGACACCCGCTACCGTGAAGACGGCTGTCGATTGATCGGGGGCGAGGGCGCTCCAATCTTCGCTATCGGCGACGGTCTGAGCCTGCGCACACGGGGCTACGACGAGCGACGTCACCGGTGGGTCTTCATCCCCAAGCACCTCTAATCTATAGGGGGGAGTTTTCGGCTCGGTCGCGAATTTGTGGGGAAGCTCTTGAGTTGCCGCAGGCTCTCAAGTACGATCATTGGTGCTGTAGCTTGCAGTTTTTTTCGGTCGAGTAGCCTGGGCCCCAAAGGGCCCAAAGGGGATCCGCATGCGCCGTCGTGCTTTGAACGCCCTCCTATTGGCTGTTGGCTTGATCTGGGTGCTCCCAGGTTGTGGATCCGACACCGCTGGTCCTGCCGATCCTGATGGGGCTGTGGATCTCAGGATGAAGACCGACAGTCCACCAGACCTCGCTGTGGACAGGCCGCCAAGCCCAGATGGCGCGCCGGATATCTCCTGCAAACCGGAGATCACCGAGTGCGGCTCGCTCTGCGGGTTGGTTCGGGATCCCTGCACGGGCCAAGAGTTCCAATGCGGTGAGTGCGAGGCGGGGAAGATCTGCGACATCGTCACCCACACCTGCCTGGTGCCGAAGATCACCTGTCAAGACCTCGGTGCCGAGTGTGGTCAGGTGAAAAACAGCTGCGGTAAGCGGCTCGACTGCGGCAAATGCCCCGCGGGCAAAGAGTGCGATCCAGACAGCAACACCTGCATCGCCTGCTCACAGGTCACCTGTGCCGACCTGGGCTACAACTGCGGGATGGCCTGGCTCGGTTGCGGGCCGACGACCAACACCGTCAACTGCGGCACCTGCTTGCCGACCGAGACGTGTAACACCGCCTATAACTTCTGTGAGCCAGCCTGCACACCGAAGCCGGCCAAGGACATCTGCGCCGCGGCGAAGGTGGCGCAAGGCGTCGAGTGTGGCTTCATCTCCGACGGCTGCGGCGGGCTGGTCGACTGCGGCGGATGTCCCACGGGTGAGCAATGTGGCATCTTCGGCGTGGCCAACCGCTGCGAGAAGATCGAGGTCCTCGACGAGTGCAAGGCCCTCGGCTACGAGTGCGGTAAGATCACGAGCCTCTGCGATGGCAAGAAGGTCAGCTGCGGCACCTGCCCCAAGGGCACGGTCTGTAACAGCAATCACCTCTGCGGGCCGCCCTGTCAGCCGACGACCTGCGCCGACTTGGCCAAGCAGGGCAAGGAGTGCGGCAGCTTCTCTGACGGGTGCAACGGTCAGCTGACCTGCAAATGCTCGGACAAGGACGCGATCTGTCAGCCCAACAACACCTGCTGCGTCAACACCGCTGCGTGTCCTACGGGCAAATGCAATATGACGGTGACAGACACCTGCACCGGGCAGACGGTCAAATGCGAGTGCGGCTCCGGCCAGTATTGCGAGACGGCCACCAAGACTTGCCAGGCTGGCAAGACCTGCGCCGACTACCAGGCCGGTGGCACCAACTCGAAGTGCAACGACCATCAATACTACGACCACGGTGACGGCACGAAGTTCGCTTGCAAGTGCAAGAGCCCGGCGGTCTGCATCAACGACTCGGCGACCACAGAGGGCACCTGTTGCACCAACGTCAACCATTGTCAGGCGGGTAAATGTGGCTACACCGTGAAAGACAGCTGCACAGGGGCAACGATCAACTGCGACTGCCCGGGTGGGCAATACTGCGATAACGGGACCTGCAAGGCGCTCAACACGTGCTCGATCTACGGCGCCAATGGCGGCGCGGGCGACCCATGCAGCAACGGCCCCAACCCCTCCTGGCCGTCGGGCAACGGCGGATTTCTGACCTGCCCTTGCCACAGCGGCTACGCCTGTCTGAAGAACGGCGTGCCGGTGACGGGGGGTACGCAGGGGATCTGCGTGCTACAGAACACCTGCAGCACCTACAACGCGACGGGGAAGCTCGGCGAGACCTGCAGCAACGGACCGAGCCCGGCCTTCCCGCGAGGCGACGGCACCAACCTGCGATGCAAGTGCAAAGGTGGTCGCGTCTGCGCCAAGAACGGCGCGCTGGTCACTGGGGGCGACACCGGGACCTGTATCTACAAGAACACCTGTAGTACCTACAGCGCGACCGGTAAGGCTGGCGAGGTCTGCAGCAACGCCAAGAGCTCGGCCTTCCCCAACGGCGTCGGTGGCACGCTGAAATGTGGCTGCGGCTCCGGGCTGGTCTGCGCCGACGGCTCGAACAACATCGTCAGCGGCAACACCACGGGCACCTGCAAGTACAAAAAGACCTGCGCTGACTACAACGCTGACGGCAGCGTTGGCGCGCCCTGCAACGACAGCAGCTACTTCGATAATGGCTTCGGTGGCAAGTTCAAGTGCAAATGCACGACCACTGGAGGCTTCGCCAACGCGACCTGCGTTGGCGACTCGCCAACCAAGGCGGGGACGTGCCAGTGCACCTCGCGGGCCTGCACCTGTGATATCACGGGCAAGTCCGACGGCTGCGGTGGGACCTTGAGCTGCGCTTGCAGCGGCAGCACGCCGCTGTGTAACACCAGCGCGAAGCAGTGCTGTCCAGACTATACGTGCAGCGCGCTGCCTCCAGGCATCGCGGCGGGGAGCTGCGGCACGATCCCCGACCCGTGTATGGGGGGCACCTTCAACTGCGGCTGCTCGACGAGCGGTGGCATGACCAACAACACCTGCGTCCTGCAGAGCGGGAAGACCTATGGCAGCTGTCAGTGTACGCCAAGCACCTGCGCGCAGCTCGGCACGGGCACCTGGCCCGATGGCTGCGGTGGAACCATCACGTGCTCGGGATGATGGGAGGACAACGATGAAGACAGCCAAGAAGCTCGTATCCATCGCTTCCTGTCTCTGCCTCGGTGCCCTGACTCTGGTGGCGGGCTGTGATGGCAACTCGCCGCCCTTTAACACCGACGCTGGCACGAACGCGCCAGACGGATTGTCCATCCCTCGGGATGGGCGGGTGGTGACCGACGTCTGGGAGTGGGTCGGTGACGGGACGGTCTGCGGCAGCATATCGCGCGTGCCAGAGCTACCCCCCTTCGACATGCTGCTGGCCCTCGATACCTCCTACTCGATGGACTTCAAAGAGAAGTGGCTCTCGGTGAAGGCAGCGCTGAAGGTCTTTGCCAAGGACGATCGCTTCTCCTCGATGGGCGTCGGCTTGCAGTACTTCCCCCTGCGGGCGCAATGCAACGCCAGTGATTACGAGGCGCCAGATGTGCCCATCGCGCCGCTGCCTATGATCAACACTCAGCTCACGGCGTCGCTCGATAATCAGCGGATGTCAGGGGGCACGCCGATGGTGCCGATGCTGACGGGCGTGCTGAAGTACGCCAAAGCCTGGGCCAAGGCGCATCCCGAACGCTCGGTGGCGGTGATTCTGGCGACCGACGGGATCCCGGACAACACCTGCCTCGTCGGTGACAAGCAGGTGCTGCCCAACACCCTCGACAACCTGGTGACGGTGGCCAAGACTGCGGTCGCCGATAAGCCCCGGGTGCCGGTGTTCGTGATCGGCGTTGGCTCCGAGCTGACCACCCTCGACGAGATCGCCGCCGCGGGCGGAAGCAAGAAGGCCTTCCTCGTCGACACGGCGAAGAACATCTCGACGGCGTTCTTGCAGGCGCTCAACGAGATCCGCAGCATCCTCGCCTGCGAGTACGAGATCCCAGCGCCACCGTCGACTGAGCTGCTGCTCGACTACACCAAGGTGCGCGTGCGCTTTACCATCGAGGATAAGAACGAGCAGTTCTTCAGCCGGGTCGCCAACGCTGCTGCTTGCACGCCCAACGGTTGGTACCTCGACGACGACAAGAACCCCACTCGCATCATCCTCTGTGAAGAGGCTTGCAAGAAGAGCCACAGCGAGGGCGGTAAGATCGAGGTCGTCTTTGGCTGCAACCCCAAGCCCGACTAGGTAGCAGCCTGGTGAACGAGCCCTCTCGTCGCGACGCTTGGTACCGCTCCCCAGAAACACGGGTAGATCTCCCCAGAAGAACGTAAACGGTCGCTGGTCCTGGACTCCGCTGGCTTCGTTGCTCGTTAGCCAGATACCACTGAGCCGACGAGCCGCGGGTGGGATTATTGTAAACCGACCAGAGTGGCGAGGTTACCCTATGTGGTTTTGGGGCTTTCCACGGCGGGGTCGACAGCGTCGCTCAGACGTGGTTGTGTCCCGGCAATGATGAGCTCGCGTGGGTTGGTCGTGGTGGTGCTCCTGTCGCTCGCTCGGGCTGGACACGCTGGGCCAGCGTCGCAGCCGGTCGCCACCGACAAGGAGGGCGAGACCGTGGTGCGGGGCAAGCGCGTTGCGCTCGAGGCGCCGCCCAACGTCTACGACCAGCTCGTCTCCGATCTGCGCTACGAACCGCGAGTCGATCTGCAGACACGAAACCTCGGCGAGGCGCAGGGCGACGTCAGCGTGCGGGGTGGTCTCTTTGAAAACACGGGCTTCGCCATCGGCGCAGCGACACTCTTCGACCCTCAAACGGGCCACTATGTCGCGGAGATCCCGCTGTCGCCAGAGATGACGAGCCGGGCGGCGGTGCTCCTTGGCGTCGACAACGCGCTTGGTGGCTTCAACTCGAGCGTGGCGACGCTGAGCTATGGGCTCAAGCGGATCCGCGACCAGACCGTGGTGAACCTCGGCGGTGGAACCGCAGCGCATCACCATCAGCAGCTCTACTTCGGCCGGCGTGTCCGCCTCGGCAGAGGGGGCATGATCGCCGCTGACGTCGGCCTGGCCCACTCGGCTAGCGACGGCACCCGCCCCGATGGCGATCATCGCTTCTATCGCTTCAGCGGACGGGTCCAATATCTCGCAGATGGCGACCAGACCGACGTGATCGTCGGTTATCAGCGTAAGTTCTTTGGCTGGCGTTACCTCTACGCTCTGCGCGCGCTCCACGACGTCGTGGGCTCCTCGGGCGCCGAGACCGAGACCCTGCGCTCGCTGCTCGTGCTGGCGAGCCACCGCCGCGATTACCCGCGGGGCTTCGTCCAGGGCACGGTCTATTATCGGCGTCACCACGACGACTACGAGCTCGATCGTGCGCAGCCGGGGCTCTTCAACCTCTACGAGCACGAGACCCGCGTGGGCGCGCTGGGCTTGCAGGGGCGCCACGACTTCGGCCTGCTGGCCTTGCGCTATGGCGCACAGGCGACCTTCGACCATCTCGACTCCACCGCGCTGACCCACGGCAGCTATCGTAGCCGGGCCTACCTGAAGGGCACCTTCACGCTGGAGCGAGCGTTCGTTCATGGTCGCCTTCATTGGGGCGCTCGCGCCGGCGCCTCAGTCGACTGGAGCAACCGCGACGACGCGGCCCCGTCGCCCTTGGGCGAGCTCTGGCTTGGCCTCGGGCCCTCTGGAGCGCAGCTGAAGGCCTATCTTCAGTACGCTGAGGCGACCCAGCTTCCCGGCTATACCGCGCTGAAATCGAACCCCGCTGGCGGACTCTTTCGGGGTAACGCTGAATTGCGGCGGGAGCGCACACGAAACCTGGAACTCGGCGCGCGCGTCCGCGCCGGCCAGCTGCGCGTCTCGGCGGCGCTCTTTTATCGGTGGGACGACGACCTCGTCGATTGGACCGTGGTCTCGAGCTTTCAACGCACGGCTGAGAACATCGACCTGCGGACGATCGGAGGTGAGGTGGTGGCGTCCTGGCGCTATCGCCGAGCGATCGCGATCACCGTCGCGCAGACGCTCTTACACAAGCTCGGCGGCGACGAGGTGCGCCAGCAGGATGAGGCGCCCGCGAGCTTCTATGCCTTCAACTACGCCAACTACCGCCTCACCGTTGCGGCGATGGTGAGGCCCTTTGCCTGGTTCAGCCTCCGCGCCGACAGCGAGCTTCGAGTGCAGGCCGAAAACGCTCTCCGTGGAGGTCCATCGACGGCGTTTCTCAGCACGGCGGCGCTCTCTGTGCATCCCACGGCGTCGTTATGTGTCTCGATCGCCGTCGACAACCTCTTCAACAGCAGCTTTCAAGAGGTCCCGGGCGTCCCGGCCTCCCTCCGACAGGTGCTCGTCACGCTGCAGTGGCGCTCGCGTTGAGAGATCCCCACACGTTCGGGACCGAGCCGGGTGCTCTGACCGCGCTGGTCTGCGACATCACAGCGGTTGTCGCTCGTCGGTTGCGTGCTACCAGCAGGCGCCCTTCTCGCTCCTACGCTGTGATTCCGCATCCTTCGCCCAGCTCGGTCCGTAAGCTGATTCGCGCTCTAGCAGCCTGTGTTGATCGAGCCCTCCCGTCGCCGACCACAGCCCTTCGAACCGAGCTCTTTGTTGCCCAACCTAGAGCTCCTTGAGCTCCTTGACCATGTCGAGGCAGGCCTTCTTGGCGTCGGCAAAGAGCATCATCGTCTGGTCGAGCTCAAAGAGGCCGTTTTTGATCCCGGCGTAGCCTGGCGAGAGGGAGCGTTTGATCACGATCACGTTCTGCGCTTCAAAGGCGTTGAGGATCGGCATCCCGGCGATGGGGCTGGTCGGATCGTCGAGCGCCGCCGGGTTCACGACGTCGTTGGCGCCGACGACGATACAGGCCTGAGCGTTCTTGAAGTCGCTGTTGATGTCGTCAAGGTCGAAGAGCTTCTCGTAGGGCACGTTGGCCTCGGCGAGGAGCACGTTCATGTGGCCAGGCATGCGGCCGGCGACGGGGTGGATCGCGTAGCGCACATCACAGCCGCGGTTCTCGAGCAGCTCGTCGAGCTCGGCGAGCGCGTGCTGCGCTTGGGCGACTGCCAGGCCGTAGCCAGGAACGATGATCACCAGCTCGGCGCCGTCGAGGATCATCGCCGCCTCCTCGGCAGAGAACGACTTGACGCCGACGTACTCCTGCGACCCGCTCGGGCCGCCGCTGCTTTCGGTCTCGCCGAAGCCGCCGACGAGGACGCTGCCGAGGGAGCGGTTCATCGCCTTGCACATCAGGTTGGTCAGGATCAGCCCCGAAGCGCCGACGAGCGCGCCGGAGATCACCAACATGTAGGCGCTGGGCTCGCCGCGCACCAGCAGCGTGAAACCGGCCATCGAGGCGGCGAGGCCGGAGTACGAGTTGAGCAACGAGATGACCACGGGCATGTCGGCGCCGCCGATCGGGATCACCAGCAGGACGCCGAGGAGCGCGGCGATGCCAACGACGCCCAGTACGGCCGCGGTGATATGCGTCGGGTTGGTCATATAGCCGGAGGCGTAGATCGCGCCGCCGATGGTCACCAGGCCGAGGAGGATATTGATCATGTGGCGGCCTGGCAGCATGATCGCGCGGCCGCTGATCTTGCCCGATAGCTTGCCATAGGCGACGACGCTGCCGGTCAAGGTCAAGGTCCCGATGAAGATCGACAGGTAGAGCACCAGCAGCACGTGCCAGCTGAGGTGGCTGGTCAGGGTGCTCCCGTGGGTCTGTGGTATGGCGAAATAGAACGCTAGCGCCACCGCCGCGCTCGCCGCGCCACCGAGGCCGTTGAAGAAGGCCACCAGCTCGGGCATCGAGGTCATCTCGACCCAGCGCGCGAGGAACGCGCCCACGGCGCCGCCAAGCAGCAGGCCGCCGATCACCCAGGGCAGGCCGAGGGTCTTGTTGGCCACGATCGTCGCGATCACCGCGATCAGCATGCCGACGGCGGCGTAGGCGTTGCCGCTGCGTGCCGTGCGCACCTTGCCGAGCCGCTGCAGACCGATGATGAACAGCGCTGCGGCGATCAGGTAGGAGCCATGAACGAGAAAGCCTGCGAGCTCTTTCATAGTCTCCTCCTATTCGCTCTTCTTCTTCTTGGGCCCACCGAACATGCGCAGCATGCGATCGGTGACCAAGAAGCCGCCTATGACGTTGACCGTGGCCAGCACGATCGCGACGAAGCCAAGGATATTGCTCTTGGTGACGGCCGCGCCGACGACGCTGACCAGCGCCCCGAGCAAGGTGATGCCGGAGATCGCGTTGGCGCCGGACATCAGCGGGGTGTGGAGCGTCGGTGGGACCTTGGTGATCACCTCGAAGCCGAGAAAGACGGCGAGGACGAACACATAGAGGCCAAAGATCACCAGCTCCGTCGACACCTGGGTGGTCGCGGCGAGCGTCAACACACTACTCGCTTGCATCGTCGCCTCCCTTCTCGTCAGTCTTCTCGTCAGTCTCGGCCTTTTCGTCGGTCTCGGCGTCGGCCTTGCCTTCCTCGACCGCGGAGGGAGAGGAGGGGCTGCAGCGTTGGGCCAAGAGTTCGGCTGTGGGCCCATGGTGGACCTTGCCGTCGTGGGTCACCGCCGACTGGTCGACGACCTCGTCTTCGAAGTCGAGCTTCAGCTCGTGCTGCTCATCGAAGAGCGGCACCACGAAGGCCAGAACATTGCGCGCATAGAGCTCGCTGGCCGACATGCTCACCGTGCCCGGGATGTTGCGTGGGCCGATCACGGTCACGCCATGGCGAACGACCGTCTCGCCTGGCACCGTCTCTTCACAGTTGCCGCCCTGCTCGGCGGCGAGGTCGACGATCACGGCGCCGGGCTTCATCCGTCGCACCAGCGGCGAGGGCACGAGCACGGGGGCCTTGCGGCCCGGGACCAGCGCCGTGGTGATCACGGCATCGGCCTCCGTCACCTGGTCGCCGACGATCTTGCGCTGGCGCTCGAGAAACTCTGGTGTCGGGGGCTTGGCATAACCGCGCTCGTCTTCGAGGTCTTCCATGCCGGGGATGTCGATGAACTTCGCTCCAAGGCTCTCGACCTGCTCTTTGGCCGCGAGCCGTACATCCGAGGCCCAGACCTGGGCGCCGAGGCGCTTACAGGTCGCGATCGCCTGGAGTCCGGCGACGCCGGCGCCCATGACGATCACCTTCGCTGGCTTGACCGTGCCGGCCGCCGTCATGAGCAGCGGGAAGTATTTTGGCAGCTGCGCTGCGGCGAGGAGCGCCGCCTTGTAGCCGGCGATGTTCGCCTGGGAGCTCAGCGCGTCCATCCTCTGAGCGCGAGTGATCCGCGGCACCAGGTTCATCGAGAAGGACGAGATCTTCGCCTCGGCCATCGCCTCGACGAGATCCAGCTCGTTCTGCGGGACCAGGTGGGCTACCACGATCGCGCCTGGTTTCAGCTGCTCCACCTCGCCGAGGGTCGGCTCTCGCACCTTCAGGAGCAGATCAGCCTGGCTCAGCTCCTCGTCCATCTCGTCGTCGAGCACGAGCTCGGCGCCAGCCTTCTCATAGGCGGCGTCGATCAGGTAGGACGCGTCGCCGGCGCCCTCCTGAACCCGCACGGCGGCGCCCTTGTCGACCAACTTCGCAACGGTTTCGGGGGAAGCCGCGACGCGGGTCTCGGCCTGCGCGGTCTCTTTGGGGATCAACACTCGGACCATCCGGCACCTCTCGGGGAGTGTCTCCGCTGCATCCACGCGGTCAGCGTGCTGCAGCTCCCTCCTGACTCGTAACGGGCGGCAGAAGTAACGAAGCAGCCTGAAAGCCGCTCCGGAAGCTGTGAGGGCGGCTTTCAGGCTGCTTCTCTCGCACTTCTCTGCCCACCGCTCTCGTTTACAATGCGTCGCAACTCACATTGCGACGTGACTGGCGATGTCTGTTGCTGCCATGTCGCTCTAGCCTACGAGCGATGCCGCACTGTGCAAAGCATAATTGACGCGTCGCGCAACAATCCGCTTGCCTTGACGGCACGCGTCATGAACTACGGCGGAGACCGATAGAAGGTTTCTCCACGGTCTGGCCCGAGCGCGTATGGCGAGCGTTCCGAGGTTGGCGACAAGCGGGCTGGCGATTAGATCGCAGAGCGTGGGTGTTGAGAGGACCGCTGGCCCTTGGCCCGAATCGGATCGGTCGTGTCGGTGAGGCGACGGTGGGCAGAGACCGGCAGCAGGCTCTCGAGCCGGGCGGTGGCCTCGCCCCGCTCGTCGATCGTGACAAAGAGCGCGTTGCGATAGCCTGCAGCGAGCTCGTCGCGACTGCCGGTCGCGAAGATCGGCGCCCAGGTCCCCGTGTTGACATAGCTGACGCCGCGTCCTAGCGGCATCATCAGCGGCTCATGGCTGTGGCCGAAGGTGACGACCTTCACGCCGAGGAGCGCGGCGATCTGTCCAGCGAGCTCGGGATAGTTGGCTTCGGCGCTGTAGATCGTCTCACCGTGGACGACCTCCTCATAGAGGAAGTAGAGCAGTGGAAACCCTGCCAGGGGGACGCCGAGCTTCAGCCAGAGCGGCACCTCGAGCACGGCGAGCGTGATCGTCGCGCCGATCATCGCTAGCGCCATCAGCAGCCGATCGATCCAGAACTCTCGCAGCACGCGAAAGTTTCGGTACATCACGGGGATCCGCTTGAGCTGATCGAGGGCCTCTACCTTCGCCAAGGGCAGCCCTTGCCGCTCGGCGTAGGCCGACAGCAGCGCCCCTTCGTCGACCGACTTCTCCCGCGTCTTGCGCTTGATGCGGAGCATCTCCGCCATCACCAGCAGGCTGCCGGTGAACCAGACCATCGCCAGGCCGCGCCTGGAGAAGGCGTAGTAGCGCAGCCAGTGGCTCATGTAGCGGTAGATGTTGAGGATGTAGTCCGAGGCGTGCGGGTTGAAAAAGCCAATGTTGCTCATCAGGTAGCGGCTCGAGAGGTTGCCCATTGGCAGCGCCAGGGTGCCGTCGTCGAGCAGAGGGTCGAGCACATGGCGAAACGAGGTGTAGTAGTCGTATTGCTGTCCGTGCTCGACGTAGATCTCACCTGGCACGAAGTAGAACCAGCGCTCGAAGCGCAGGGCGTCGCGGTGAGCGGTCAGCCCCAGCGCCTCGGCGCGCTCGGCGAGGCTTGACAGCAGCTCCTCACGGACGGCGGGGAAGCTCAGCTCTTGGTCGTGGTTGCCCGCCACGTAGACCACCTGGTGGCCGGCGGCGATGAACCGCGCCAAGGTGTCCAGGAAGCGCTCATGCGCTGCTAGAACGCGGCGCAGCTTCCACGCGCTCTTGGCCTCGGTGCAGGCGAGGCCGCGCTTGCGCTCTCCACGGCTGACCGGCCAGGGGGGAGCGTCTGGGGTGGCTGTGACGAGGTCGAAGTCGACGATGTCACCGTTGAGCACCAGCGTCAGCGTGTCGCCCTCATCGCCTTGGTCGACGAAGCGGCTGATGAGGGCGTCGAGCTCGGCGTCGAAGAGATGCTGAGGGCGCTTGTAGGCCTTCCAGCCATCGCGATGCTCTTCGACGTCACAGAGATGGAGATCGGATAAGACGAGGTAGCGGCGCCCCATGGCGCACAGGGTGATCCATGCGCTGAGCCAATGCACGTACATATGCACGCTTTCCATGAACGAACGGTATGACGAACAAACGGTCTGGTGGGCGGGCTCTCAGCGCCGGCGGCGCAGCAGGGCAAGCGCGAGGAGAGCGACCAAGGCGAAGGGGGGGGCGACGATCCGCTCGCCAGCGACGAGACAGCTGCCGACCAGCTCACCACCGCCAAAGGGTTGTGCGCCCTTGGTGTCGCCGCCGAGGGTGGGGGCACTCGGGGGCGCCTCCTGCGGTCGCCCGCAGACGTAGCTGTTCGCGCCGGCGGGGAGGCACTCGGCCTGCTGCGGGCAGTTGTTCATCGTCGCGTTACAGGTCTGGGTGCAGAACTTGCCATCTCCGCTCCCGTCATCGGCGCAGAGTCCGGACTGGCAGTCCGCAGGCCCGTCACAGGGATGCCCAAAGGGGGCCGGGGTCGGGGCGGGGTCGGGGTCGGGATCGGGGTTGGGGCTGGCCACGGTGACGCTCGAGATGGCGCTACCCTGGTTGCCCGCCGCGTCGGAGGCCACGGCGGCAAGCGTGATGGTGCCCTCTGGCAGGTTGACGGCGAAGTCGTAGGGCGCCGAGGTGAGCGAGGCCACCACGGTACCGTTGACGCTCAGCTCGACCTTGGTCACCTCCGTGTCGTCGCTCGCGTCGACCTTGACCGTCGCCTGCGTGGTGTCGAGGGTCGCGCCGTCTTGCGGGCTGGTGATCAGGACCTGGGGTTTCTGCGTGTCGGGAGGTGGGGCCGTGCTGCCCTGCAGGATGTCGCCGCCGGAGGTCTGCACCAACCAGGTCTGGAAGGCGTCGACGCGGGTGTCTACGCCGCTCGTGCCACAAGGGGGAGAGCCGCCGGAGGTCACGCCGACCACGACCTCGTGGCCGTTCAGCGTCGCGAAGGCCGGCCCGCCAGAGTCGCCATAGCAGGTGTTGCCGGTGTTGCCGCTGGAGCCAAGAAAAACGATCCTGGTGCTGTCCATCTGGGCGATGGTGTTCTTCGCGAGCCGCTTGATGCCAGAGTCGGAGCCGTTTTCGCTGGTCACACCGTAGCCGATGAGGGTGACCTCCAGCCCAAGGCTGGGGTTTGAGATGGCGGTCGCCGAGGGGGCGATCGGCGGCGCGCTCGAGAGCAGCACGAGACCGATGTCGTTGATGACGGTGTTGTGATCGTACTGGGGATGCTGGATCGCTTGGGCGGCGCTGTAGGTTCGACCGCCGATGTGAAAGATGTGAGTGCTGCCGACCTTGATGCAATGGGCGGCGGTAAGCACGGTCTTGCTGCCGACGAGGGTCGCCGTGCAGAGGCCGCCCATCCCGATCTGGAGCCTACCGACCGAGGGGTGGCCGTTATAGACCTGGCCGTTGACGATCGCAGAGTGCCGTTCGGCGATGCTCCCCTCATCGATCACGATGGGAGCCTGGCAGGCGGCAAGGAGAAAGGAAATGGCGAGGAGCGCGATGCGTTGCTTCATCATGTTGAGCTGATGCAAACCTGGGGCCAGAATCGAGTCTAGCGATCTCGGGGGCTTGGCGCCGTGGTAGGGGGAGGTTGGGGGGCGAGCGACCACAAGGTGGGGAGCGCATGCCAGTCGCAGATGTAGGTTAGTGTGATGATCTGTCTGGGGTTTCCGACGTCGAGGTCCTGGCCAGAGCTCTCGGTTTAATCCCGCTCTAAGACAGTCGTTGTAGAAGGAGAGGGAGAGGAACACTCGGGATGGGGATGCTCGGAACTCGCTGCGGCAACTATGTGCTGAGCGAGCTGCTCGGTCGCGGCGGCATGGGCGCGGTCTACCGCGCCGCGCACCCCAAGATCGGTCGTGAGGTCGCGGTCAAGGTGCTCGACAGCACCCTGAGCGCGAACCCCGAGCACATCAAACGCTTCGGCGACGAGGCGGCCATCCTGGCCCGCATGAGGCATCCGAACATCGTCGAGATCTATGACTTCGGCGAGTTACCAAGCGGTCAGGTCTATTTCGTGATGGAGCTCCTCCGTGGCTGCGAGCTCAAGCCGCTGATGCGCCGACGGGGCAAGATGAGCGTAGAGGAGGTCGCGCCCTACCTGCAGCAGATCTGCGGTGGGCTCCAGGCGGCGCATGACCAAGGTATCGTGCATCGCGACGTCAAGCCGGCGAACGTCTTCGTGGTCATGGGGTCCTCGGTGCGGGTGAAGCTGCTCGACTTCGGCATCTCCAAAGACACCGAGGAGGTCGATGGTCGGACCCAGACCGGCATGATGATGGGGACACCAACCTTCATGGCTCCCGAGCAGATCAAGGGGGCCGAGCCGATCCGACCTGCGGCCGACATCTATGCTTTGGGGGTGATCCTCTATCAGATGCTCGCGGGGAAGCCGCCTTTCGCGGCGGCGTCGGTGTTCTCGCTGCTCGCGATGCACCTCAGAGACGAGCCGCCGCCGCTCGCCGAGTGCGCGCCCCACATCCCCATGTCCATCGCCGAGCTGATCTACCGCTGCCTGGCCAAGGAGCCCGGCGATCGGCCCGCCTCGGCGCAGCTGCTCTGGGAGCTCTTCGCCGAGCAGCTCGACCACGCGGGGCTCTCGATGGCGCTTCGGCACGAGGACGTCAAGTTGATCGAGGAGCTGGCGGACGAGCGCGGGGCCGCCGAGCTGGAGGGCGGCGGGGAACAAGAGGAGACCGTGCTCCCCGAGCTAGAGCCTCCGGAGCTAGAGGCCTCGTCCGTGCAACCGAACCTCTCGGCAGGAGGCGACCTCGTGAGTGCCGCGGTGCGGCGCACTCCTTTGGCCCCTTCCAACCTCGACACGGCGAGTGCCGCTTTGCTGCCCGCCCCTCCGGCCTCCTCGGACGTCGACACGGCGACCGCTGCTCCGCTGCTCGCCCCCTCGCTCCCCTTCAATGCCAACGTTCTGATGGCCGCCCGTGGCGCAACGTCGCCGTTGGATGAGCAGCGAGGCGTTCATTCCCCACCCTTCGAGGATGCGCCCGCTGAGCCATCACAGCAGGTCGAGGCAGACCAGGCCCGCGAGAAGGAGGCGTTGATCGACCAGCTGGTCGCGGAGATGCGTCGTAAGGGTGACTTCCCCGCGATCGCCAAGAGCATCCAGGAGATCCAGCGCAACGCCTCCGTAACGGGGATCGCTTCGGCCCGTACGCTGGCCAAGTCGATCCAGAAAGACTACGCGCTGTCGACGAAGCTCTTGCGCGTCGTCAACTCGGCCTACTACGAGCGAAGCGGCGGGCGGATCAGCTCGGTCGCTCGGGCCGTCGTGATGCTCGGCTTCGAGCAGGTACGGGATACAGCGATCGGCTTGACCGTCTTTCCCAAGGTGCAGGGGCCGAAAAAGCAGCTCGTGGTCGACTCGGCGGTCAACGCGCTGATGAGCGGCGTGCTAGCCGCCAAGTTCGCGTCCTCGCAGAACACCCATCGCGGCGAGGACGCCTTCGCCTGCGGCCTCTTTCGCACGCTGGGGCGCCAGCTGGTGCTCTATTACCTGCCCACCCATCACGATCGAATCATCGCTGCCGCCGAGCGCAACAGAGTCAGCGAGGAGCTCGCGGCGCGCCGCGAGCTCGGGTTGACCTATGACGACCTGGGGATGGCGATCGCCAAGCGTTGGCGCCTCGCCGACGTGATCCAGGACTCGATGCGCCCCTACGATCCGGAGAGCGCGCCCGTGCCGCGCAACGACGCCGAGCGCCTGAGGGCGTCGGCGGCGCTGGCCAACGATCTCTGCGCGCTCCTCGCCGAGACCCCCGTCGATCGACAGGAGGCCGCCCTCGAGCGGCTGCTCGAGCGCTACGCGGCCAAGGTGAAGATCAAGCCGGCGCGGCTCACCAAGCTCGTCGAGGCCTCGCTGGAGACGGTGCGCGAGCAGTTTGGCGGCGTGGTGGGTTTCGAGCTCGGCGACAGCACGCTCTTTCGCCGCCTGCTGCAGGTCGAGCCACAGGTCAAGCCGCAGCGCGCAGAGCAGGTCGCCAAGGTGCGAGCGGCGCGCCACAGCGGGCGGGGTGCCCTCAGGTCAGGTCCTCCTCCGCGTCTCCTGCCGCGCGTCGAGCAAGGGGTCCGCGAGGTCGAGGCGGCGCTGTCTGCACGTAAGGGGGTCGAGGTCGTGCTGCGCCTGGCGATGCAGACGGTCCACGAGGGGCTCGAGCTACGCCGGGTGGCGTTCATGGCCTACACCTCGCGCGGCGACCTGGAGATCCGCGCCGTCCTCGGCAAGGGCAACGAGGAGCTAAAGGGGACAGTCGTCAGGGTCGATCAGCAGGGGGACGATCCCTTCTCGGCGGCGCTGGTCTATCGGAGCGACCGGCTGGTGGCAGGCGGGGAGAGCCAGAAGCTGCCCAGCTGGTGTCGCGACGACTCGGCCGGAGACGAGCTGATCCACTACCTCTACCCCATCGAGGTCTTCATGAAGCCGGCGGGGCTGCTCTACGCCGACGGCTCGCGCCTCGGCAAGCCGCTGATGCCCTACCTCGCGCGGCTTCGCAACTACATCACGGCGGCGATGCGCGGCAGCTGATGGGCGGTCGGAGCCGATTGGCGATCGTCGCTGAAGAGACAGGGGGGCTCGGAGAGTGGGCGTCGCCCCATCAACAGCCATTCCCACGACACCCTGTACCCTGTTACTCTCGAGAACGATGAGCCCCTCCAGAGTCGCCTTGGTTCTCGGTGTCTTGATCCTCTCGAGCTGTGGCAGCGGTGGTGACTCGCCCCCCCAAGACGCCGCTCTAGAGCAGGCGAGCGATGTCCTCCTAGATGGCGGTGAGGATGGCGGCGCTGAGCTGAAGGTGGTCGCCGTCGCTTGGGGGGGCAGCGGCGCGCTCTTTGACGTCCACGGAAGCGGTGCCAACAACGTCTGGTTTCTGGGCCGGGAACCCTATCGCTTCGATGGGCAGAGCTGGAGCGCTCATGACACCGTCTCGGTGGCCCCCGGGGGCGCGGTCTGGGCTCGGAGCCCGAGCGAGGTCTGGGTCAGCCCCTCCTGGCGCTATGACGGGAAGAGCTGGAAGAACGTCGGGTTGGGCCAGACCAGCGGACTCGTGCGGGATCTCTGGGGCGCTCCCCAAGGGCCGATCTACGCAGCCACGGGGGGCAGCTCCGCCAGCGGCTTCTTTGGTGAGGTCGCCTCGAGCAGCGGGGGCGCCTTTCAACGACGCCATCACCTCGACGACCAATTCCTCCACGCGGTGTGGGGATCGGGGCCCAACGACATCTGGGTCGCAGGCGCGCCGGTGGGGCAGCAGACGCGCCTGCTGCACTACGACGGCGATGGCTGGAGCCCCATCGTGGCCTTGCCCCTGCCGCACACCGTGGCGGCCATGAGCGGTCTGTCCAGAGCGCTCATCTTCGCCGCCGGCGGTGAGCACCTGTTGCGTTACGACGGAGAGGCCTGGTCCGAGGTCGGGAGCGCCCCCACGTGGGGGCTCCAGGACGTGATGGCCTTCGCCGCCGACGACGTCTGGGTCGTGGGCAAGGGGGGGAGCGTGCTGCGCTACGACGGCAAGGAGCTGCGCGCTGTGAACGTGGGCTCATCGGCCGACTTCTTCGGCGTCTGGGGCCCTTCCCCTGAGCTCCTTTACCTCGTCGGCGCAGCCAAAAGCGGCGGGGTCGCCCTGCGCCTCGAGCGCTGAGTCGTTCGAAAGGATTGAAGATGCTCGAGACCCGTCGCCTTCTGCTCTCCCTCTTGGTCGCGCTGACGCTGGTGGCGTGCTCCGACGACAACGCTGCCGTTCACGACGCGGGAGTGGTAGACGCCCGGTCCAGCGATCTCGTGGCGCCCAAAGACGGCGCGCCCCTTCCCGATATCGATCCGGCCAAGGCGATGCTCGTGACCATCCCCTCCGGGGCCGCCCTCTGCAGCGGCTTCGCCGAGGGGCGGACCTGGCAAGAGGAGCTCGCGCTGGTGGGGCAGGTGCAGCTCGCGGCGCCGGCGCTGATCTTGCCTCGTGAGGAGGGGGTCGCCAAGGTGCCCCACTTCGTGGGCGCCGTGGAGCATAGCCCGGAGCGTCAGCGCTTCACTCCCAGCGGCAAAGGGGCCCAGCGCGAGGCCGAGAAACAACGCTTCGGCTGGCGCTATGTCTACACGATGGCCCTCGCGGGCCCGGTGCAACCCGCCGCGCTGACGGTGACGGTGACGATCAGGGGAGAGCCCACGAGCTATCCAGCCAGCGTCTCCCTCCATACCGCAAGCACGAAAGAGTTCGGGATCAGCGCCTCGGCGGAGCTGCGGCTGGGCAGCGGGGCCACCGAGATCGTGCAGCGCTATGGGCTCTGTGAGCTCGGCGCTCCCGAGGAGACGATCGAAGCCTCCACCGCGGGGGGCGATAAGGTGCGGCTCGAGGTCGGTGTCGGCCCCTGGTTCGAGAGCTGCTTCGCCGCCGGAGAGACCGCCTGCCTGTTCCTGACCCGCGCCGAGGTCAGCGTGGGGCAGGCGAAGCAGGTGATCACCGACCGCTTTCGGCTGATCTATGTCGGTGGCCACCATAACTGGAACGACGAGTATCTGATCTTGCTCGACCCACCCCTTGGCGCGACGGCGGCGCTCCTGGTCAAGGAGCCGCCGCTCTTTTCCGGCAAGCCGGGCGAAGTGCGCTACCTCGACGCCGCCCTGAAGGTCACCAAGACCGAGGCTTTGAGCTGGAAAGAGCTCTAGAGCGCTGACCAACTGACCTCCCGTCGCCACGCTGGCCTGCGACATCACGCCGGTTGTCGCTTGTCGGTTGCCTGCTACCAGCGGGCGCTCCTACGCCGTGACTCCGCATCCTTCGCGCAGCTCGGTCCGGTGAGCTGAACAGCGCTCTAGCGTCGGAAGTAGATGCCAACCTGCTCGTTGCGGGTCGTGTCCCAGCTCTGGCCGACGATCACCGGTTCGCCGCTTGTGTCGAGGCCGATCCCGTTGAAGCGATAGCTTGTGGCGTGGGGATCGGTGACCAGCACCGAGAGCCCTACCTGCGGCGTGTACCAGCGGTTTAGCGTGCGATTGTAGTAGATCACGAATAGGTCGCGGTCGGTGGCGGACCAGATCTGCTCGCCGACGATCGCCACCACGTCGCCGTGGCCGGAGACGCTCCGCAGGGTCATCGAGCTCTGCGGGTTCTGTGTGCCGAGACTGGGGATCGTGATCTTCGACCAGCTCGAGCCGTCGTAGCGCAGGACCAGCCCCTGCTCACCGACGGCCCACACGTCACTCGCCGTGCGTGCCCAGACCGACAGGAGCCGGCCGCTGGTGCCCGCGCAGGGGTTGGCGCCGCTGTCGGCGCAGCCCGCAGGGCCGCTGGTGGACCAGCTCGAGCCGTTGGCGCTATGGTAGATGTCCTCGGCGGTCTCGCCGCGGACGGCCCAGAGCGGGCCGATGGTCGAGCTGGTGGTGACGCCGCTGATGTCGGCGAGGCCGGTGGTCGCCGCGAGGCCGCCCACGCTCTGACAGCTGAAGCTGATGCCGTTGTCGCCGGTGCTGCAGCGCGAGAGGGTGCCGCTGCCCCCGGCGATGTAGTAGGTGCGGGTCCCGGAGATGGTCACACCGAAGACGCCTTCGAGCTGCGCCGTGCCGACGTGGGTCATCACCTGGCTGGCGATGTACCAGCTGCTCCCATTCCAGTAGGCCGTCGCGCCGCCAGCGCCTACAGCCATACGCTCAGAGACCGCATAGAGCGCGCCTCCTCCCGTCGAGACATCGGTGAGGTTCGTCGCGCCGATCCTGGCGATGAGGCCGGTCGTCGCTCCCCCGAGCTCGTTGCGCTCGCCTACCAGCCAGGTCGCGCCGTCGCTGAACGTAGCGACATCGTGCAACGCGGTGCTGGTGTCGCTTGGGTCAAGCTCGAAGCGATAGCCGGAGAAGCCCTTGCAGCTGCCAGCGAGGCAGGCATCGAGGCCGGTGCTGCTGTCCCCGTCGCTGCAGGCCTTGCCAGTGGCGAAGGTCGCCGCGCTGGTGCTCACCGACGGCGCGCAGATGTTGCATCCCGTGCTGTCGACCACCGCGTCGACGGAGTAGCAGCCGCCGTTGATGATGCAACGATCGGCGGCGAGCTCATGCTGACACACGCCCACCCGGCAGACGTCGTTGGTGCAGGGGAGGTTGTCGGTAGCGCAGAGCGTGCCGTCGACAGCGGGGGTGAACACCGCGGTGGAGGTGCCGGGTTGGCAGGTCTTGCACGAGTCGCCAGGGCTCGGCGTGCCGCTCGCGTAGCAGCTGCCATTGACCAGACAGTGGCCGCTCTTCAGCGGGTGGATGCAGGTCCCCTGCGCGTTGCAGACGTCGTCGGTGCAGCTCAGCGCGTCGGCGCTGCAGCTTTCGCCGGCCTGCTTCTGGGTCCAGGTGCCCGCGTGTTGTACCGGATCGCAGACCTGACACTGGGAGAAGGGGTTCGAGGCCCCGCTGCTGTAGCAGGCGCCTCCGATCAGGCAGGAGGTCGGCGAGAGCAGGTGGGTGCAGTTGCCGTTTTGGCAGGTGTCATCGGTGCAGCTCAGCGCGTCGGCGCTACAGGGCTGACCGTTAGCCTTGGCCGAGAACACGTCTTGGGCCATCAGCGGGTTGCAGGCTAGGCACTCGTTCTGTGGGTCGGCCGCGCCATCGGCGTAGCAGCTGCCCTTGATCAGGCAGAAGCTGCTCTTGGTCGGGTGTTTGCACTGACCGGCCTTGCAGAGGTCGTCGGTGCAGCTCAGGGAGTCGGAGCTGCAGGGGGTGTTGTCGGGAGCGCTGCTCCAGGTGCTGGTCGACTTGCTGGGCTGGCAGGTCGAGCACTCCGAGCCCGGCTGCACATCTCCGGCTTGGTAGCATTTGCCGGAGATCAAGCAGCTGTTGGTCTTCAGTGGGTGTTTGCACTGGCCGCTCTGGCAGATGTCGTCGGTGCAGTCGACGCTGTCGCTGGCGCAGGCCGTGCCATCGGCGCGCGGCGAGAGGGCGGTCTGAGAGCTCGTGCTCTCGCAGACGCGGCACTCCTCACCTGTCGGCGTCTCGCCGTCCTTCAGGCAGCTCTGACCGACCAAGCAGTGGCCGTCTTTGACCCTCTGCTCGCATTGGCCGGCGTGACAGCTGGCCTCGGTGCAGCCCTTGCCGTCGTCGGCGCAGAGGCTCGCCTCCTCGGTCCAGCCATTGGGGCTCTGGGCGGCGCGGCAGACGTGACATTCGCCGTCTTTGGCGCCGTCGGCGTGGCAGGCGCCGTCGATCAGACAGAAGCCGGCCTTGACCTCATAGCGGCAGAGCCCTTTGACGCAGCTGTCTTCGGTGCAGGCCTTGCCATCGTCGCAGCCGCCGGAAGGGCAGGGCTCACCGGCATCTGGTGTGATCCTCACATCGGTCAGTGGATCCTTGGTGTCGAGCTCACCGCCGTCGGGGGTCTTCGAGCTGCCCGTTGCGCAGCCGGCGGTGAGCGCGATGCTCAGCAGCGCGGCAACGCCGGCTCTGTCGATCTTGGTGGTCGTCACGTCTTCGCCTCACGTTCGCTTTGGGGTCTTAGCCCATCCAGCGCTCGACGGCTAGAGCCCCCGAGACGTACAATGGCCGCATGGTTTGCGATAGACCGACACTTCCCCTGATGATTGCGTTCGTGCTGACGTTCTCGGCCTGCGCTGGCGACAGCAAGGTCGTCAGCGCTGACAGTGGACAGACACCGGACCAGAGCCCCTTCACGCAAGACGTAGGCGGTCCCAGCCCGGACGTACCAACGGTCTACGCCTGCGACACGATCGACCTCCTGTTCGTGATCGACAACTCCGGCTCGATGTTTCAAGAGCAGGAGAGCTTAATGAAGAGCTTCCCCACGTTCATCCAGCAGATCGAGGCGATCGAGCCGAAGATCAAGAGCTATCACGTCGGCGTCGTCTCCACCGATGTCGGCTCGGGGCCCCACACCTACACGGGCTCGAGCTGCAAGCCCGGCGGCGATGAGGGGAAGCTGAAGCATGACCCGGTGGGGGCGGGCTGCAGCGGGACCTACCCCAAGTACCTCGAGGGGCCTTCGGCGACGATGGCCGACGACTTCAGCTGCATCGCTGCCCTCGGTACCACCGGTTGTGGCTTCGAGCAGCAGCTCGAGGCGGCCCTCCAGGCGCTCTCGGGGCAGAGCTATAACGACGGATTTCTCCGCAAGAACGCGCCCTTGGCGATTATCTTCATCACCGACGAGGATGACTGCTCGGCCGATCCGAAGCTCTTCGATCCGGCGGACACCGCCCTGGGGAGCCTCAAGACGCGCTGTGTGGCCCAGACGCAGCTGCTCAAGCCCGTGGCCGACTACGTGGCGGCGTTCAAGGCCCTGAAGGACAACCCCGATCGGCTCGTCGTCGCGGCGATCACGGGCCCTCCGGGTAAGGTCGTGATCGACGAGACCAAGTTCGCTGGACAAGAGCCGATCTGTAGCTCCCCCGAGTTCGGCGAGGCGGCTGCGGGTAACCGCTTCGGGGAGCTGGTCACCGCCTTCGGTGATCGCGGGGTACAGACCAGCCTCTGCGACGGCGATCTGGCCAAGGGGCTCGAGGTGATCGGCAAAGCCATCGAGCGGGTCTGTCTCGAGTAGGAGCGATGCCGTGGCAGGTCTGAGCGATGCGCAACGCGAGCAGGTGATCCGCGAGGCGGTCGCGATCCTCAAAGATCGCAGAGCACCCAAGCTGCTCGCCATCCTCGAGAAGCGTCTCGCCGACGGCGACTACTCCGCTCCAGAGGAGGCCTCCCTCGACGCGATCACGGTCTCGATCGTCCGCGCCGTGCAAGAGCAGCTCGAGCGATGAGCGGAGCGAACGCGCCTCGGCCAGCCAAGACGAACGCGCCTGGGCCAGCCAAGACGAACGAGCCTGGGCCAGCCAAGCGGCTCGATCTCTTCCTCACCGAGGCTTGCAACCTCGCCTGTCCCTACTGTTTCGCGGCGAGCGGGGAGGGCGGGCAGATGCCGCCGGAGCGCGCGCGGCAGGCGGTGGATTGGCTGGTGACCGGCCCGGCGGAGCGGTTGCACATCACCTTCTGGGGCGGCGAGCCGCTGCTGCGCAAGGCGCTGCTGCGGGAGCTCCTCGAGCGGGCCAAGCGGGGCGCCGCGGCGCTGGGCAAGCGCATCACCTTCTCGTTGCCGACCAATGCGACGCTGCTCGACGAGCCCACGGCGCGCTGGCTCGCCGACGAAGGTGTGCACATCTTCCTCTCGATCGACGGCGACGCGCTCGCCCAGACTGAGCGGCCCTTACGGGGCGGCGGTAGCTCGCATGCCGCGGCGATCGCCGGCCTTCGGGCTGTCCGCGCCGCTCAGGGCAGAGCGCCCGCGGTGCGAATGACCCTCGCGCCGCGCAACGCGGGCCGCGCAGCCGAGAGCGTGGCCTTCTTCGCGGCCGAGGGGGTACATGAGGTGCTGGCCTATCCGGCCTTCGATCAGCGCTGGAGCGAGGAGCAGCTCGCCGATTTCGCCCGGGGGCAGCGGCAGCTGGCGCGCTGGCTGATCGACGCGCTCCAAGGTAGCGCCGATCCGCGCCGCGAGGTGCCTCGCCTGCGCGCCTGGACGCCGATCCTCGCGCGGCTCGTCCGCGGGCGCCGACGTCGACGCGAGGGCACCCTGCGCCACTGCGGCGCTGGCGGCGAGCTCGTCGCGATACGTGTCGATGGTAGGCTCGCGCCCTGCCATCGCTTCGTGTTTTACGACGATCCGGCCGCGCCACAATACGATGGTGGCAGCCTCGACCGGCCTGCTCCCAGCCCCGAGGTGGAGCGCCTCGCGCGGCTACCCATCGAGGCGCTAACCGGCGAGACCCGCTGCGTGGACTGCGAACTCTTCGACCTCTGCACGATCGGCTGCGTCGCGATCGGGGTCGCCGCTGCAGGCGACCCAGCGCGTATTCCACCGGTCGCATGCAAGCTGCAGCGAGCGCAGGTGGGTGCCTGCCGTGAGGTCGTCGCCGAGCTTGGTGATGACGCGCGCCTCGCCCTCTACCTTGGCCGCTCGATTCACGATATGCTTGGAGAGACCGCGGCGCGTATCGGCGCGTCGGCTTTCCGACGCTATGCGGCGATCCGCGGGGAATGAAGGGGAGAGTCGAGATGTCCCACGGTGCGCTGAACGAGTCGGAGTTTGCTGGGCTGGTCGAGGACGTGTTGCGCCAATTGGCGCGGGATCCGGAGGCGCGCCACCTCTGGCAGTGGCAGCCCCGGCCAGACTGCGCAGACGAGCCCGCCGGGCTGGCGCGGCGCAACCACCTGCGCTCGCTCCTCGGTCTGATCGGTGTCGCCGCGCTGCCGTCGGTGGCGGGCGCCTGCAGCGACTCAAGCGTGGCGGTGAAAGACAGCGGGGCGGACGGCAAGGTCGGCGACAGCCAGACTGTCAAGGACGACGCCTCGAGGGCCGACGGCGCTGGGGATGGCTCTGCGCTCGACGCTTCCGCGGTCGACGACAGCGCGGGAGTCGATCTCCAGAACGATCAAGCGATCCCCTGCGGCGACGACCCCTGCGCGACGCCCATCGATCAGGGGGTCGATAAGAACAACGCAGAGATCGGAGCTTGCGCCGACGACCCCTGCGGCTGCGCCGACGACCCCTGCGGCTGCGCCGACGACCCCTGCGGCTGCGCCGACGACCCCTGCGGCTGCGCCGACGACCCCTGCGGCTGCGCTGACGACCCCTGCGCTGGGTCCTGATCAGCGCGTGGCCCTGCCCTCTCCCTCTTCCTCTCGCGAGGCCACACGCCTGGCCGATGTCCGAGAAGGGCGGCAGCGTCTCGGGCCGGAGACCCTGCAGCTCAACCTGACCAACCGCTGCAACCTCGACTGCGTCTTCTGTTGGAACCACTCATCGCTCTTGCCTCCGCGGCCCGCTGGCTGGCACGCCCAGCGTCTCTCCGACCCACATCTGGCCGCGGTGCTCGCCGACCTGCCGCGGCTGGCGCCCGACCACGTGCTGCTCTCCGGCCGCGGCGAGCCTCTCCTGCATCCCGGGGTCGAGGGCCTCCTCGAAGGGCTGGCCGAGCTCGCGATCCCGGTGACCGTGCAGACCAACGGCACGACGGGGCCGACACCCGAGCGTCTCCACGCGCTCCAAGTGCGCCAGCTCCACGTCGACGCCTCGGCGGCGACGGCGGAGGGCTACGCTCGCGTCCATCCGAAGCACGGGGCGGCGCGCTACCGTCGGCTCGTGGCGCGCCTCGAACGCCTGGCCGAGCTCGGCGTCGAGCTGACCCTGGTGGCCGTGATCCAGCGCGAGAACATCGACGAGATCCTGCCCTTGGCTCGCTGGGCAGCGCAGCTCGGGGCCCGCCGACTCTATCTCAAGGGGCTCGAGCTCCGTGACGGCCTTGAGCCCCTCGAGGCGCTGGCACCCGACCCAGCCGGCTGGCGTCGCGTCGCCGAAGCGCTGGAGCAGGCGCGAGCGCTGCTCGACAGGAGCTCGGTCGTGCTCGATTGCCAGCACCTCGAGCAGCTCGCTCGCGGCGGAGGGCCGCGAGGCTTCACGAGCGCCTCGACGCGCGAGGCGAGGCTGCGGCGCTGCTTCATCGGCTGGTTCTATCTGCGGATCACCGTCGACGGGCGAGTGATGTTCTGTTGCAAGGACAAGCCCGTCGGTCACCTCGACGATCCAGCGGGTCTCTATCGACTCTGGCGCGCGCCGCTTTATCAGGCGCTGCGGCTAGCCGCGCGGGAGGGCGATCCGGATGGGGAGATCCTAGACGGGGTCTGCGCTCGCTGCTCCAACTTCGCCCAGAATCGAGAGGTGGGGCGCGCGCTGGCGCAGGCCGAGCGGTCCGACGAGCGCGATCGGTTTGCGTAAGGTTGGCCGTCGGCCGAGCTCCGCGGTTATCATCGTGTCGTCGGATGTACGGGACCACCCATATCGATCCGCTGCTGGGCACGACGCTCGGTGGTCGTTACCTGCTGCGGGAGTGCGTGGTGGAGGGCGTACGCTGGCGTCGCTATGTTGCCGACCTCGAGGGGCGCACGCTGCTCTTGACGACGATCTCCGGTGTGCTCCTCGACGACGCGGCCGTGAAGCGTTTTCGCGACGTCTGCGGGCGCCTCAGCGGCATCGAGGGGCGGCACCTTGGCACGCTGATCGACTTCGGCTGCGAGGCCTCCGGCGGGCTCTTCATCGTCGAGTCGGGAGAGGTCTGGCACGACCTGGAGCATGAGCTGAGGCTGAAAGGAAGCCAGCGCGCCGAGCGCGCCGTGACGCTGGTGCTGCAGCTCCTCTCCGGGCTCGGGGTGCTCCACGCGGCGGGCCTGACGCATGGCGGGCTCTGCCCCGAGGTGCTGCGAATGCAGCACGACGCCGAGGGGCGCTCGATGCTCGAGGTCGCCCCGTTGGGGCTGGCCCTGGAGGCGGCCTATCCGCGCGCCAACGCCGAGGCCCAGCCCTTTCAGCCGCCGGATAAGAGCACTGGGGTGGCGGCAGACCTCTACGCTGCGGCGCGGCTGCTCGAGGTCCTGCTCACCGGCGAGCGCGACGCGCTGGCTGCCGAAGAGGCGCTGCGAGGCCAGGAGGAGTCGCTGCCAGTCCGCGTCGAGCAGGTCTTCGAGCGCTGCTTCGAGGGTGATGGGTTCCTCAGCGCCGCCGAGATGGCCTCGATCCTCGGCGGTGACGCTGCACCGAGCTTTGGCCGCTACACCTTGCTGCATAGGCTAGCTCGCGGAGGGATGGGCGAGATCTTCGTTGCCCGCGCCGAGGGCATCGAGGGTGTGGAGGGTACCAGCCGGCTCTGCGTGATCAAGACCATCCGCTCGAACCTCGCCTCCGACCCCGAGCTCGTGGAGCGCTTCCTCGCCGAGGTGCGGGTGCTGGCGACCCTCTCACACGGCAACCTGGTGCCGGTCTACGACGTCGGGCGCGTCGGCGACACGTTCTACATCGCGATGGAGTACGTCGCAGGGAAGGACCTACACCAGCTGCTGCGTCGGGTCCGCGAGCAGGGGGAGCGCTTCCCGCTGCCGCTAGCGCTCTACATCGCCCGTGAGATGGCCAACGGCTTGGCCTACGCTCATCGACCGCGCACCGGCAGCGTGGGCCTGGTGCACCGCGACGTCAGCCCCCAGAACTCGCTGCTCTCCTTCGAGGGGGAGGTCAAGCTGATCGACTTCGGCCTCGCGCTCGGTGGCCACGGTCGCCCGACGACTCGCGAGGGCGTGGTCCTGGGCAAGCTCTGCTACATCTCACCGGAGCAGGCGCGGGCCGAGGCCCTCGACCGCCGGACGGATATCTACTCCCTTGGGCTGGTGCTCTTCGAGATGCTGGTTGGCGAGCCCTTCTTCAATCAGCCGACGGTCGATGAGGTGATGCAGCACGTGGCCTGCCCGAGACCGGAGCCCCCGTCGGCGCGACAGCCGGAGATCCCGGAGGAGGTCGACGAGATCTGCCTCCGGGCGTTGGCCGCCAACCGCGAAGAGCGCTACAGCAGCGCCGAGGAGCTGCGCGACGATCTCGCCGCGGCCCTGGCGCGTCTCGCGCCGCGGACCAACCCAGAGGAGGTCGGTGGGCTGGTGGCGCGCCTCTTCCCGAACGCGGAGGAGCAGGAAGAGCGGCTGATGTCCGATCTCTCTGGGACGCTGCCGTCGATCCCCGCACTCAGGGCCACCGATCGCGACGGGCCCACCGATGAGCAGCTCGCGGCGCCGGGTGAGCACGCCTCCCTCGTGCCTGCGGCGTCGCTGCTGGCCCCGGCGCCGACGCCAGTGGAGCTCCAGTCTTCGCTGATCCCCCTCGAGAGCATCACCGCTGGAGTCAGCCCGCAGGAGGCGTTGGCGTCGACCGATCCCGAGGGCCATAGGGCGATGCGAGGGCAGCCGGCCTTCGTCGAGGCGGCCAACGTCCCGTCGAGCATGGAGGGCGCGAATTCGGCCTTCGCGGTCGACCTGTCGGCATCCCGCGTGTCCTTTTCAGAAGGCGGGAGACCACGGCACGAGGTGTCCACCTCCGCGTCGCAACCCGCGATGGATCGAGCCTTGGCCGCCGAGGTCGAGCCATGGCAGCAGAGCCAAGGTGGGGCGAGCTCGATGCCGATGGGGCGCCTTGTGGCGATCTTTGCGCTGGTGGTGGTGATCCTGGGCAGCGGCGTGGGCATCTTGCTCTATCGCCATTATGCTGCGCTGCGCTCGGCGCGAGTCCTCCGCGGGCTGCGGCTGGCGATGAAGCGAGAGCCTCGACGTGCTGACGCTGGGGTCGCTCTCTCCCCGGGTGACGCCAGCTCCCCGGGCGATAGGGCTCTGAGGTCCAGCGCCGACGCGGGGGGCATCCGACCCGCGCCGAAGCCCGCGCCGAAGCCTGCGCCGCGACCGTGCATGCTGCTCTACGACCACATCAAGCCAGGGATGAAGCTCTTCATCGATGGCAGGCGGCGCCCGCTGACCAAGCGCGGGCTGCTGTTGCCCAGCGGTCGCACCTACAAGGTCGTGGTCCGCTATGGCCGCTTCCGACCGATGTCGCAGAGGTTCGAGTGCGTGGCGGGGATGAAGAGCGAATACTCGCTGCGGGTGTTCATCCGCCGGCGATGAGCGATGACGCAAGAGTGTCGCGGCATAAGAGCACCCCGTGCCTGTTAGCGAGTCGACCGTCCGCAGGTGCTTGCCATGCGACGATCGTGTTTGGGGCGACGCCGATCTGGATCGGGTTGGACCCCGTGTAGAGAAAGGCCTAGAGCGCAGACCAACTTACCTCCCGTCGCCGCGCTGGCCTGCGACATCACAACGGTTGTCGCTCGTCGGTTGCGTGCTACCAGCAGGTGCCCTGCTCGCTCCTACGCCGTGATTCCGCGTCCTTCGCGCAGCTCGATCGGGTAAGCGGGTCAGCGCTCTAGGGGGTGGGATCAGCGTTTGTAGCGCTTGATGATCGTTTTGGGTTCGGCGCGGATGATGATCTTCAGCACGTAGTCGATGCCGAGCTCGAAGTCCTGGCTCTCGCGCACCAGCGGCAGGAAGACGGGTGACTCCACCTTGGCCGCGATGTGGTAGGTGCCCGGGCAAAAGCGGATCTCAGCGTTGCCCTTGGCCTGCACCTCGACCTTGTCACTGCAGGGGCCGGCGAACCAAACAGTGAGCCCATAGGGCGTGTCGTTGACGATCTGCGCGCCGGGGTTCTCTTTGCTGTCGGTGGGCTTGCGTTCGAGCTCCGGCAGCGGGCTGTGCTTGGCCTTGAGGATCGCTCGCACCTCGCCGAAGACCCGCTTGTTTTGGGCCTTGCGCTGGACCTCCTTCGCCGTGGCGTTGGGATCGAGCGTGGCGTTGGATGGTCTCTTGGCGTTCTTCGGGTTCTTGATGGTCGCGTTCTTCGCCATGCCCTTTGGGTCGCGCTTCTGGTGACCCAAGCAGCCGATCGAGCCGCCGACGGCGAGGGCAAGACCAACCGTGAGGCCAAAGGAAAGGAGCGGAACAGGGCGCATCAGAACTCCCAAGATCTCGCGAAGAGGCGTGGAATACGACCCTATGATAGACTGATTCGCCGTTTGATTGCAGCCCGGCGCTTCGAGACGCCGGCCTTCGAGGTGCTGTGATGAAGCTCGCTGTTGCCGCGGGCCTATGCGTTTTCCTGTGCGCTCCTGCAGCCAATGCCGACCGTAAGGGTGCGATAGCGCTTAAGAAACAGGGTGACCTCTTGCTCTCTCGGGGGGACACTGCCTTGGGGGTGAAGACCTACAAGCGCGCGCTGCGCGCCGATCGACGCTACGCCCCCGTGTGGGGGGCGCTGGCGATGCACTACCTCCGCGCGCGCAACTACGCGGCGGCAGAGTCGCTCCTTGGACAATGCGTCGAGCTGCTTCCGAACTACGCAGAGGGCTGGTACCAGCTGGCGTATGCTCGCCGTAAGCGTGGCAAGCACGACGCGGCCATCGCAGCCTATCGGCGCTACGCCAAGCTACGCCCGAAGAGCGCAGATCCGCACTACGGCATCGGCCTGGCCCTCGAGGCCAAGAAGCGCTACTCGGAGGCGGCCAAGGCGTTTCGGCGCTACGTGCTGCTCGAGTCGTCGCCCAAGCGACGCAGCTGGATCGACAAGGCGCTGAAGCACGCGGTGGAGGCCGAGCGGCTGGCGCGCAGGGCTCGCGACGGTCAGGCCCAGGCGAAGGCGACCAAGAAGGCCTCACCCCCACGGCACGCGTTGGTACCACTGGCGGTGGGCCGCAAGACGCCAAAGAGCACCAGGCCCAAACCAACGCCGATCACCGCCGAGCGCAAGCGGGCGCAGTCGCATAAGCTCCGTGGCGATCGGCACGCAGAGCAGAGGCGTTACGAGGCGGCGGCGGACGCCTATCGCAAGGCGATCACCGTCGACTACACCTACACCGCGGCCTTCAACGAGCTGGGCAGCATGCTCTTCGTGCTGAGGCGCTACAACGACGCGATCAAGGTCTTTCGGACCGCGATCCGCGACAACCCGAACTATCTCCTCGGCTGGTACAACCTGGCCTATGCGCTGCGCAAGACGCGGCGCAACCGGGAGGCCATCGCCGCCTACAAGAAGTACGCCGCTCAGAGCCCGAACGATCCCGATCCGCATTTTGGCATCGCCTTGGCGCATCAGGCGCTTGGTGAAAAGGGCGCCGCGATCGCCTCCTACAACCGGTACATCGGACTCGAGACCCGCGCGACGCACAAGCCCTGGATCGCCAAGGCCAGCGCCGCCGTGCGCAAGCTTGGTGGCACGCCGGCCAAGGCCGGATCGTCAGCGAAGCCCGTCGACGGCGGCGCGATGTTGGCCGCCGCAGGGGGCGTGAAGGGCGGCGCCAAGAGCGACAGCGGTGCTGCCAAGAGCGACAGCGGTGCTGCCAAGAGCGACAGCGGTGGTGTCAAGAGCGACAGCGGGAGCGGTGGTGTCAAGAGCGGGAGCGGGAGCGGTGGTGCCAAGAGCGACAGCGGTGGTGTCAAGGTGGCGCCGTTGCCGCCGGACGTGCTCGCCAAAGCCTTGGGCAAGGCGGTCGGGAAAGCACCAAGACCCCCAAAGCTCAGCGCCAAGGAGCGCCGTCGGCTGGCGCGAGCGGAGCAGAAGCGCAAGCGTGCGGAGGCGCGGCGCAAGCGTGCGGAGGCGCGGGCCGCCAGGCGGGAGCTGGCGCGGCTGGCGCGCGCGGAGCGCAAGCGCAAGCAAGCCGAGGCGCGGCGCAAGCGTGCGGAGGCGCGGCGCAAGCGTGCGGAGGCGCGGGCCGCCAAGCGGGCGCAGGCGCGCGCGGAGCGCAAGCGCAAGCGTGCAGAGGCGCGGCGCAAGCGCGCGGAGGCGCGGGCCGCCAAGCGAGAGCTGGTGCGGCTGGCGCGCGCGGAGCGCAAGCGCAGACGCGAGGCCGCGAGATCGGCCAAGGCTGGCAGGAGCAAGGCCACCATCACGGCCAAGGCCGACGCCACCAAGGCCGCGCCAGCGGTCGTCGCGGCGAAGGTGCCAATGGCCAAGCCGACAGCCGAGCCGCTGCCCGACAAGCCCGTGGCGATCGCCCCACCGCCGAAGCCGATGGGGTCTGGGGGCTCGGCGGCCGACAAGCTCCGCGCCCAGGGCGACAGCCTGGCTCGCGTCGGCAAATGCGCCCAGGCGTTGCCGCTTTATCGGCGGGCGCTCGAGGCCGACCCCTTCGCGACCGCGGCCTACCACGGGGTGGCCTACTGCTCGCACCGGCTGCATCGCTACGACGTTGGCGTCCGGTTGCTGCGGATGGGGCTGCGCGACAACCCGGGCTACGTCGCTGGCTATTTGCACCTGGCGCGGTTGTGCGACACCAAGGGCGCGCACACCGCCGCCATCGGCAGCTACCGCAAATATCTGCGCAAGCGCCCCAAGGACACGACCGCGCGCTTCGAGCTGGCGCGCGCGCTGCGCCATGGCGGACACAAGCCGCAAGCGATCAGCGCCTACCAGGACTATCTGAGGCGAGAGCGGCGCAAGGACGCCGACCGCCGACGCGCCGCGGCGTACGCCGAGCTTCTGGCTCTCGGCGGCGCCGTGCCCCTGGTGGCCGGCGCCGCTGTGGCCGGAGCTGCTGCGACCGTCGGCAAGGCCGGCAAGCCCGGCAAGCCTGGCAAGCCCGATCCCTTCGCCTCGGCGCTCTCGGCGGCAAAGGGAACCGCGAAGCCGAAGAGGCTCAGTCGCGCCGAGCGCCGTCGGCTCGCGCGCGCTCGGGCCGCGGAAGACCGGAGGATGCGCAAGGAGGCGCGTCTGGCCAAGTTGCGAGCTAAGCGCGAGGCGCTAAGACAAGCGCGCGCGGAGCGCCGCCGCAAGGCCAAGGAGCGGCGTGAGGCGCGCAAGCGAGCTCGGGCCGAACGGCTGCGCAAGCGCAAGGAGGCGCGCCGGGCGAAGCTACAGGCTCGTCGCGAGGCTCGGCGTCGGCGCGCGGAGCGCCGCCGCGAAGACCAGATGCTGGCCCGGCTGGCGAAGAAGGGCGGCAAGAAGCGGGGCAAGCTGTCTCGTCGGGGGCGGGCGCCCCTCGCCTCAAACACAGGGCTTGCGCGCCGCCTCTCGGACGACCTCGACGCCCTGGGCAAGCGCCCCGTGGCGCCCAAGGTCGAGCTCTTTGACCAGCTCAAGCCCGCCCCGGACGCCGCTCGCGGTCTGGTGGCCGTGGCTGATAAGCAGTTCGCCAAGCGTCGCTACATCGTGGCCTTGGGGATCTACCGCCAGGCCGCTCGCCTCGACAGCGACGCCAGCGAGCCGCTCTACAAGGCCGGCGTCGCGGCGGTGGCGGTGGGGCGGATGCACCTGGCCGCCGAGCTCTTCGAGCGGGTGCTGCAGATCGACCCGGGCAACGCTACGGCGCGGACCAGCCTCCGCTTGGCTCGCACAGCGGCCAAGGGCAACAAGCCCAGCGCGGCGTTTCTCTCGTCGGCGCTCTCCCGCGCGAAGGCCGACATCGGCGCAGGACGCTACGCGCGGGCGGCGCGTCTGCTGACCAAGCTCGAGCGGCAGGTCGCCTCCGCTCAGATCTATCGGTTGCGCGCGGCGGCCCGCTTGGGCCTCCGTCAATCGCGCGGCGCGGTGCGCGACGCGGGGCGCGCGTTGGCCCTCGCGCCGACCGAGGCCGACGCGCTGCGCCTGCTCGGCGACGCGCAGCGCCAGCTCGGCAAGCAGCGCAAGGCGCTCTACTACTATCGCCTCTTTCTGACCCGCACCGCAGGAAACGCGGCGGCTTCGAGCGCGCGGAAGGCTGTCCAGAGCGCGATCGCCGAGCTCTCCAACACCAAGGTCTAGCTCCAAGTCTGCTATTGTAACGTCCATGCATTGCTCTAGCTGCGGTACAGCTCTGGCCGAGGAGGCGCGCTTCTGCCCGTCCTGCGGCACAAAGGTCACACCCAACATCGGAAACGCAGACACGCTCGTTGCCCCGGCGGCCCAGCCCGCCCCCGCCGCGCCCCCTGGGCCTCCACCGGCGGTCGCCGCGCCCCCTGGGCCTCCACCGGCGGTCGCCGCGCCCCCTGGGCCTCCACCGGCGGTCGCCGCGTCCGCTGGGCCTCCTCCGCCCTCCATGCCCTCGGCCAGCGCTGGCCCCGCGCTCCCTCCTGGCGCGCGAACGCTCGTCGTCGACATCCTCATCGAGGGCATCGATCGCTCCATCTCGCGCCGAGTCGAGAGCCAAGAGCGCTTTGAGATCAAGGGAGTCAAGGGGGTGGGGCTGCTGAGGTTTCTCGAGCGCGTGTGCAAGCTGCCGGTCCCCGAGATCGGGTCGCCGGAGGCGAGCAAGACGCCTAGCCTCTGCGTCCGAGGGCCGAACCGGGAGCGCACCTTCGAGCTCTTGGGGGACAAGCTGCGTTGTCTCGATCCAGACAAAATCTACGATCCGATGGGAGCGCTAGAGCTCGTGGCCAAGGCCCCAGAGCGCGATCGCATCTGAGCGAGCCCATCGCATCTGCTTGAAAATGGCCCCCTGCTGGGCTAACAGTCTGTTGATTTAGGCCGGGCCGAGCGAGGCGACGCCAGTCGAGTCGAGCCGAGGTCGCGGAGCGAAAACGCAGCCCTAGTGGTGCTATGGCGAGTGTGAGCGACAAAGAGCTCGGTTTGAAGGGCTGGTCGCGACGGGAGGGCTAGATCAATAGGCTGTTCAGTCACCCCGGCAGGGAGCCCCGTTCTCCTAGCCCCGTTTACCTTGGGTGTCTGACTGACGAACGACGTCAGCCAGGACCAACGAGTGTTTGTGTTTTCTGGGGAGTACTTCGTTTTCCACGCTCCGACGGGAGCAGGAGGTCGCCGATGATGCACCACCCGAAAGCTTTCCTCGCCGCGCTAGCGCTCTTCGCGCTCGTGTCGGCCGGGTGCGTCGAGCAGGAGCCCGATCGGCCAAGCGCCGCCGATTGGAAGATCATCAAGCAGAACATCCTTAAGAAGGCGCCGAAGGTGAAGCATCCGGTGAACACCGACTTCGAGGGAAAGGTCGAGTACATCGGCCTCGACGTCGACAAGGCGGTGATCCGTCCCGGACAGCAGTTCACGCTGGTGCATTATTGGAAGGTCAAGAAGGCGGTCCCCGGCTGGAAGGTCTTCACCCACCTTGGCGATCCCAAAAACCAAGGCAAGTACTATGTCAACGCCGACCACAAGCCGATCCTCGGCCGCTACCCCGCGACGATGTGGAAGCCCGGCGAGATCATCCGCGACGAGCACAAGGTGACCCTGCGCAACACCTGGGACGCCAAGAAGCTCCACATCTACGTCGGCCTCTGGCGCGGCTCACAGCGGCTCAAGCCCAAGGGTAAGCACGACAAAAACCGCCTCCTCGCCGCGGCGCTCCCCGTGGCCGCGCCGACGGTGCGCAAGTCTCGCCCGTCTCGCAAGGTCCCACGGCTGGTCGCGACCAAGAGTGCCAAGCCAGTCACCATCGACGGTAAGCTCGACGATCCGGTCTGGGCCAAGGCCCAGTGGTCACCCTACTTCGTCAACACGCTGACCGGGTCGAGGGTCACCGAGCAGACTCGGGCGAAGGTCGCCTGGGATGAAAAAAACCTCTATCTCGCCTTCGACGTCAAAGACAACGACGTCTGGGGTTCACTGAAGAAGCGCGACGACAAGCTCTGGACCCAGGAGGCGATCGAGGTCTTCATCGACGCCAACGGCGACGGCAAAGACTACATCGAGCTCCAGGTCAGCCCTGCGGGCGTCATCTTCGACAGCTACCTCGCGGCCTATCGGAAAAACGACAACGCCTGGAACAGCGGGCTGAAGGTCAAGGTCAAAGTCGATGGCACGCTGAACAAGCGGGACGACAAAGACAAGGGCTGGATCGTTGAGATGGCGCTGCCGCTGGCCGACGCTAAAGGCAAGAGCAAAGCCGAGCTGAAGCCGCCGAAGCTCGCGACGGTCTGGCGGGTGAACTTCTTCCGCATGGAGTCGCCGAAGAAGCGTACGCAGGTCGCAGCGGCCTGGTCGCCGCCGCTGGTCGGTGACTTTCACAAGCTCGATCGCTTCGGCGAGCTGGTCTTCGGCGACGCTGAAGGCAAGTACCCCGGCATGCTGATGAAGAAGGCGTTGGTCCCCTTGCACCGCGGCAAGGTCGTGCGGATGGTGCGAGGCGCCAAGATCGCCCCCATGGCCCTCCACAGCAAGCGCCCCATGCCGCGCAAGAAGGCTCCCACCAAGGGAGTAAGGACGCCGGCGAAGGTCGCGCCGAAGAAACCCGCGCCGAAGAAACCCGCCAAGTAGTCGCCGTTAGTCAGCACTCACGACCAAGATGATCCGAGCTGCCTTCCTGTCCGTGCCGTTGCTGGCGACGTTGGCGGTGGGCTGTCCATCTGTCGGTGGGGGCGTCGCCGGAGCGGGAGGTGTCGCCGCAGCCACCCGGGCGGAAAGGGCCCCGCCTGAGCTGCGCTTGAAGGGGATCGAACCCTTCGCCGCAGCCTACGACACCCAGACCCCTGTAGACCTCGATGAGATACAAGGTGCGTTGCTCGTGCAGCTCCGCGACGCCGCTACAAGGGTCCAGCAGCGGCCGCCAGAGACCGACCGCGAGGTTATCAGGGCGACCTTCGAGATCTGCCGTGGTCTCCCCGCGGAGGGGCCGCCGCCGGCGGCGCTCGTCGACTTCGGCTTGCGTTCGCATGGGGTGATCGATCCGCCGCCGCACCTCGTGGTCGCGGACCTCCCCCCGACAGGCAGCGTGAAGCTCTCATCGGAGCTCCGCGACCGCCTTGCCCGGGTCCTGCGCCGACGCTACTACCGTCGCGTCGGTCTCGCTGTCTGCCGGCCGCTGCTCACACCTCGCCGGCGGCGGGTGGTGGTCGCGCTCTTCGAGGGACGGCTGCGTATCGCCTCTCTACCGCGCCGCCTTGCTAAGGGGATGGTCTTCGAGGTCCGCGCTCGCGTGCTCTCTGCTCATCGTGATCCGCAGCTGGTGATCGCCGATCCCCTCGGCAAGGTCACGATGCAGCGGATGCGCTCTAGCGGGATCGACCGCGTGGCAAAGCTCCGCTGCGACCGCGCGGGGCTCTACCAGGTGGAGGTCACCGGGGTGGGTCAGCATGGTTCGGAGGTGCTGGCGAACTTCCCGGTCTACTGCGGCGTGCCCCCTCCGAGCTCGACCCGTGTCTTCGCCCACCGGCCTGTGCTCCGCGACGCGGCGCAGGTCGAAGGTGAGCTGGTTCGCTTGACCAACGCGCTTCGTCGCAACGCAGGGTTGCCGACCCTCGCGGATCATCGCGCGCTGCGAGCCGTCGCTCGAGCTCACAGCCGCGACATGCAGGCCGCCGACTTCGTCGGCCACATTTCAAAGAGCACCGGTGGCCCCGCTGATCGCGTGCGGCGGGCGCGGATCCCGTTTTTGATCGTGCGCGAAAACGTCGCCCGCGCCTACTCGGCAAGCGAGGCGCTACATCAGCTGGCCCAGAGCCCCGCACACCTCTCGAATCTGCTCAACACGGACACCACACACCTCGGCATTGGTGTGGTGATCGATCGCTCGCAGTCGCTCCCCGTGCTGCTGATCACGCAGAACTTCATCTCCCTTGGCAGGACCTTCAACCCCAAGACGGCCTACCGCGACGCGAAGGCGCTTATCGACGCGAAGCGTCGCGCGGCGGGGGTCTCAGCGGTGAGCCATAGCCCCATCCTCTCGCGTCTCGCGCAGGCCTACCTCGCCGATTTCTTCGCCAAGGGCGCCAAGCACGCCGACCGCAAGCTCAACGCCGCGCTGAACAAGCTCGGCGCGAGCTTCAGCCGACTTGGTGGGCTGCTGCTCAAGGTCTCGGTGCTCGACGGGATCGCCCAGGCCAAGGAGATCGTCGCGGTCGACATCGCCGCGGTGGGGCTGGGGATCCGCCGCGAGAGCTCCGGGCGCATCGTCGTCTTCGTGCTGCTGGGCAAGACGCGCTAGAGCGCTGACCAACTGACCTCCCGTCGCCGCGCTGGTCTGCGACATCGCGGCGGTTGTCGCTCGTCGATTGCGTGCTACCAGCAGGCGCCCTTCTCGCTCCTACGCCGTGATTCTGCATCCTTCGCGCAGCTCGGTCCGGTAAGCTGATCAGCGCTCTAGCGACGATCAAGGTCCCGATCGACCCCGGCGGGGGCGCCTCGTAGCGCGTCGGCCAGCTGCTGGCGGTGGGACTGCTCGAGGCCTGACGCTTGCTCGTCGCGGACCCAGGCGGCGAGGTCGGCGGCCGAGGCCAAAGGTGGCAAGGGTAAGCCCGAGAGCGCGGCGATGGCCACGAGGTCTTCGGCGAGGGTTGGCGCGGGCTGACCTCGGTGGTGGCGGCGCACGCGCTCGACCAGCGCGTCGACCAGCGAGAGCTGGATGTAGCCTCCGCGCTCGTTCAGCGCGCCAGCGCGGACGGCGCCGTGAGCCAGGCCCTGACCGTGGAGCGGTCCGAGCGCCGAGGCGAGCTGCTCACAGAGGTTATGTGGGTCGTCTACAGGCAGCTGGATTGGCTTGTCTAGGGGCAGCTCGAGGGTCGCGTTGCCCTCGCTCGGGCCGAGGTCGAGGACCGTTGAGAGGTGGGCGTCGGCGCTGGCGGCGGCCTTCAGCAGGGGCTGCAGCTGCTCGCGCAGGGGGCCTGGCGCGATCCGCGCCAGCACCACCGAGCGTCCGAGCTCGACGTCCCGCGCCTCGATCAGCTCGAGCGTCTCATCAACGAAGCGCAGCGCCTCGGGGGTGAAGCGAGAGTCGGAGGCTCGGCGTCGGTCGCTTGGCTGCTCGTCGGGGATCGCTAGCCCGAGGCCGCTCCCGCCCCGGGCGGCGGGGAACCTGAGCAGGTCGGCGTGAAGCTCCGAGAGCGACTCGTAGCGCTGCTCCGGGCGTTTGGCCAGGCAGCGCAACACGACCTCGTCGCAGATTGGCGGGAGGTCGTCGATCCGCGCTGAGGGGCGGGGGGGCTCGGTGTTGAGGTGCTTGTCGATCACCGCTGGTGGTTCAAAGGGCAGGTGCCCGGTGAGCATCCTATGCAGCATCACGCCGAGGGCGTAGATGTCGGTGGCGAAGCTCACGGGATCGCCGAGGATCTGCTCGGGGGACATATAGGCCAGCGTGCCAATGAACGCACCGGTCTGGGTCTGCCCAGCGTCGGAGAGGTGAGCGACACCAAAGTCGCCGAGCTTCGCCGCGCCGACGGCGGTGAAGAACACGTTGGAGGGCTTGAGGTCGCGGTGCACGATCCCGCGCTGGTGCGCCGCCGCGAGGCCGTCGAGCACCTGCAGGGCGACGCTGCGGCAGGCCGCGACGCCCAGACGGGGACGCAGCCGGTCGGCTAACGTGCCACCGTCCATGTGCTCGAGCACGATGAACCCCATCTCCTCGTTGAAGTCGCGGAGGCGGACGATATGCGGGTGATCGAGGCCTCCCGTGATGGAGGCCTCGCGGACGAAGCGTTTGTAGGCGTCCCGTCCCTGAGCGCCCCCTGGAGCCGTGAAGACCTTGACCGCCACGCGGTCGCTGGAGAGCAGATCCGTGGCGGCGTAGACCCGCCCCATTCCGCCGGAGCCGAGCAGCTCGCCTAGGCGGTAGCGCCCCGCGAGCACGGTGTGGTCAGCCTCGTCGCGCTCGAGCGGCGCGAGCGCGGGCTCGGCGAGACAGCGCTCGAGGGACGGCGCCTCGTCGAGGACCTCGCCGGCCTCCTCGAGCTCCTCGGCGAGCAGCTGCAAGGTGACCCGCGCGGCGTGACCGAAGCCGGCTCGATGAAGCGCCACAGCCGCGGCTTCGCGGGCGGAGCGGCGCAGCTTGGGGTCGTGGTGGGCGGCGGCCTGGAGCGTGGGGATCGCCTCCGTTGGGCGCCCGAAGCGCAGCAAGAGCCGCCCGAGGGCGAGCTCCGCGGGACCAGCTGCCGTGCCCTCGACCTCGCCGAGGTGCGCCTGGTAGAGCGTCAGCGCCTGGCGATGCTGGCCCGCTGTCTGGTGCAGCCGCGCCGCCTCGAGCTTCATCCCGGCCCGCTCGTAGAGCGCCGCCGCGAGGTCCTGTTGGCCGAGGCGCTCTCGTAGCTCCGCCGCCTGAGGCAGCATGTGGCGCTCCTCGTAGATCGCGGCGCAGGCCTCCGTCGTCTCGTCGTCGGCGTCCTCGAGCGCGGCGATCAGCTCCTCGAGGGCGGCGTGGTCGCGGGAGCGCAGCACGTTGGTGAGGGCGCGGGCCATGTCGCCTTGACGCTGGGCGACCCGCGCAGCGCCGAGGAAGTCCCAGAGCTTCTCATAGAGCCGCAGCGCCTCGTCGAGCTCGTCGCCTCGCTCGAGCAGGGTGGCGGCCTCCGCGAGCTGCCCGCCAGCGATCAGGCGGTCGACTTCGGCGCGATCAATCATCGTCGCGCATCATAGCGCGCTGAGCATGAGTCGCGGGGCTCGAACTCGCGCTGACCTGCTTCTCTGCTAGCGGCGACGCCTGCGACACGCCAGCGCCAACAACGCCAAGGCGAGCCATGGGAGAGGTCCAGAGGGCGCTTCCTCCGCGCCGACGCGGCATCCCACGCCCTGGATCACCGTGCCTCCGCTGCTGCCCGGGTTGGTGGAGGGCCCCGAGCCAGGCACGCAGACGCCGGCGTGGCAGCTCGAGCCGCTGGGGCATTCGGTCTTGGAGGAGCAGTAGCGGGTGCAGATATAACCTGAGCCACCGGCGGGGCGACAGATGCGCGAGGCGCAGTCGAGGTCTTGACTGCAGGTCGAGCCGTAGGGCAGGCCGTTCCCCGTCGGCGGCGTGCCGTTGTTGACCTCCGCGAGGGCGGCCGCCGCGTTGATCATCCCCGCGCCGCAGCCCTTGGCGCATTGGTAGCTGCCGTCGGCTGTCTTCTTCAGCGCCGCGAGGACGGCCGCGCTGTCGAGGCCGCTGTTGACCGAGAGCATCAGGCCGATCACTCCGGCGACCACCGGAGCCGCTTGGGAGGTGCCCTCATAGATGTGGTAATCGTAGCTGTTGTCCTGAGCGTAATACATCGTCGAGATGATGCCGCCCTGCCAGGTCTTGCCCTGGTGCTGTACGTCCTGCTTTTCGTAGAGGTTGCCCCCGGGGGCCATCACGTCGATGACCTGCCCGTAGTTGGAGTAGGGCGCGCGCTTGGTCTTGTAGCCCGTAGCGCCCACGGTGATGACCCCGGGCACGGCCGCCGGGTAGATGTTGCTGGCGTCGATGTTCTTGTTGCCCGCAGCGGTGACGATGATCACGCCTTCTCGGAGGGCGGCCGCGATGGCGTCGGTGAGCACCTTGCTCCCCCCAGCACCGCCAAAGCTCATGTTGATGATCTGCGCCGGGTTTGGGTTGGGGGGCACATGCTGCACGTTGAGGCCTGCAGCCCAGCGGATCGCGTCGGCGATGTCGGAGTCGACGCCGCGCCCGGCGTCGACACCAAGGGCGCGGATCGGGACGATCTTGCAGTTCCAACAGATCCCCGCGATGCCTTTGTTGTTGATGCTCCGCGCGGCGATGATCCCCGCCACGTGAGTCCCATGAAGCGCCGAGCTCGCGCTGCTGTTGGTACCATTGTCGGTGGGGTTAGCGTCACGGCCGTCGTTGTCGCCGGCGTGCGTGATGTTGCTGATGAAGTCGTAGCCTGGCAGCAGCTGCCCCTGGAAGTCTGGGTGGGAGCCGCGGATACCGGTGTCGATCACGGCGATCTTGATCTGGCTGCCCTGGCTGATGTCCCAAGCCTGCTCGCCGTGGATCCTTGGGATATGCCATTGCAGCGGGAAATGGGTGTCGTTGGGCCTGACCATCGGCCGGCGTACGTAGTTGGGTTGGACGTCGGCCACGCGAGGGTCGGCGCGGAGGGCGGCGACGGCCTCCCAGCTGGCAGCCTGGGTCTTCTCATGAAGGGCGATCAGCTCGGTGCGTGAGTCGAGGTCTCTTAGGGGGCGCGTCACATAGCCGGCGACCACCGTGGGCACCGTGGCGACCCGCAGCGTCTTGGGGACCTTCCAGGTCACGATCAGCTGTCCCGGCGCCACCTCCGGCGTCGCTGCTGATGAGGGCGGGGCGGCTGTCGCCGGCGCCCCGCTCGAGGCGATCAGCAAGATGATGATGAGGATTCGAGTGGTCAACGTGGGTCCTTTAGGGCGAAAGCAAGCAATCCTCATACCGAAATCGAGGCGCTCACTCGCTCGTTTCGCGTTGGGTTTTCTGTCTGGTTCCGCGGCTGCGTGCGTCTGTAACTCATCACAATATATCATCTTTCCTTTTTGGCCGGGGTGGCGACGGGGCCCCCTTTCGGGCCACGCCCTGAGGTAGGTTGTGAGCGGCTCGCGAGAGACGAGTGGCCGCCAGAGACGCTGTAATCTGGCCAACTACACGAGATCCAGAAGAAAACGAGCGCAGCATCTCCCACGTTTGCAGGTGGGGCGTGCTGTCCCAGCGAGCGTGGAGGGCCGACCCCGTTTGACCGGTAAAGATGGTGGGGCCCAACCTCGGTTTGACCGGCGCCCCAAGATGGTGGGGCCGACCTCGGTTTGACCGGCGCCGCTCGATCATGCTAGCCGAGGCCCTCTTTGGCTTCAGCTAGCGAGGCGACATGGCGACAAAGCAGATCATCGGGGTGCTCGGCGGTAGCGGACTCTACGAGATCGAGGGGCTCTCGAACACCGAGCGGGTGGCGGTGGAGACCCCCTTCGGGGCGCCCTCGGACGCGTATCTCTGCGGCGACCTGGACGACAAGCGGCTGCTCTTTCTTCCCCGCCACGGTCGCCGCCACACGCTGCTCCCCAGCGAGGTGAACTACCGGGCCAACATCTATGGCTTCAAGAAGCTCGGCGCCCAATGGCTGATCTCGATCAGCGCCGTGGGGAGCATGCGCGAGGCGATCGAGCCCGGGCATGTCGTCATCGCCGACCAGTTCATCGACCTGACCAAGCGGCGCGAGAGCTCGTTTTTTGGGGCGGGCGTGGTCGGCCACGTGCAGTTCGCCGATCCCATCGACCCCGACCTCGCGAAGCTCTGCGCCGACGCCGCTGAGGAGGAGGGCGCGACGGTGCACCGCGGGGGCACCTACGTCTGCATCGAAGGGCCGCAGTTCTCGACCCGCGCCGAGTCTTCCGTCTACCGCAGCTGGGGGGTGTCGGTGATCGGCATGACCAACATGCCTGAGGCCAAGCTGGCCCGAGAGGCGGGTATCGGCTACGCGACCTGCGCGATGGCCACCGACTACGACTGCTGGTATGAGGGTCACGACGACGTCTCCGTCGAGACCGTGATCAAGACCTTGAAACAGAACGTCGAGATGGCGCGGCGGATCATCGCCAACGCCGCGCGCCGCATGCCCGCCGCCCTGACCTGCCGCTTCGCTGACGCGGGCAAGCAGGCGGTGTTTATGGATCCAGCGGCGATGAACCCAGAGACCCGCGCCAAGCTGACGCTGCTGCTCGACTGAGCGCGTCGACCTTAACGGGCTCATCAGAGGCTAGAGTGTCGTCAGGTTCGAGTATTCTCAGGTTCGAGTGTCCCCAGGTTCGAGTGTCCCCAGGTTAGAGTGTCCCTAGGTTCGAGTGTCCCTAGGTTCGAGTGTCCCCAGGTTCGAGTGTCCCTAGGTTAGCCCTAGGTTAGAGTGTCCCTAGGTTAGAGTGTCCCCAGGTTAGAGTGTCCCCAGGTTAGAGTGTCCTCGGGAGAACACGGAGCTGCCATGAGCCTTCTAGTAGTGGGAAGCGTCGCGCTGGACTCGGTCGAGACGCCCTTTGACAAGCGAGAGATGATCCTCGGTGGCTCGGCGTCGTACTTCGCCTCCGTGGCGTCGCTGCTGACCCCGTCGCGCCTGGTGGCCGTGGTCGGTGAGGACTTCCCCGAGGAGCACCTGGCGTTTCTGCGCGACAAGGGCAACGACCTCGAGGGCGTGCAGCGTGAGGCGGGCAAGACCTTCCACTGGTCAGGGCGCTACCTCGACAACATGGTCGACCGCGAGACCCTCGACACCCAGCTGAACGTGTTCGAGCGCTTCGATCCGGAGCTGCCCGAGGCCTACCTCGACTCGACGTTCGTCTTCCTCGCCAACATCATGCCGGCGCTGCAGCGCAAGGTGCTCGATCAGATCGCGGGGGCGAAGCTGGTCGCCCTCGACACGATGAACTTCTGGCTCGGCGAGCCCCATCGCTCGGTGCTGGTCGAGGTCCTCGGCCGCTGCCAGGTCGTCTTCGTCAACGACGAGGAGGCGCGTCTGCTCTCCGGTGAGCACAACCTGGTCCGCGCCGCCGAGGCCGTGCGCAAGCTCGGCGTGCCGAACGTGATCGTCAAGCGTGGCGACGCCGGCGCGCTGCTCTTCGACGACCAGGGCGTGTTCTGGGCGCCGGCCCTCCCGCTGACCCACGTGGTCGATCCCACCGGCGCAGGTGATTGCTTCGCCGGCGGGTTCATGGCCTACCTCGCGGCGACAGACGACATCAGCCCCGCCAACCTGCGCAAGGCGATGATCGTCGGCAGCGCTACGGGCTCCTTCGCCTGCGAGGCCTTCAGCGTCGACCGCTTCCGCACCCTCGACAAGCCCCAGCTCGCTGAGCGCTGCGGCGTCTTCGCCGACCTCGTCCACTTCGGCGAGATCAGCCTGTAGCGCTCAACAGGCTGTTAGACACGGGCGCCTCGCCCTCGAGCTCGAGCGCTGCCGCCAGCCGACCCAGCCCGACGATCACACGCCCCAGCATCGCCAGCTGCGCGACGCAGAGCGCCGGCGTTTCGCCCGGGTTTTGCGTAGCGACGGCCACCGCGGCGGCGCCGAGGGCGAGCCTGGGAGTCGCCGCGCCCAGCACCACGCCGAGCAGCGCGAGGGGGTGACGCCAGGTGAAGCTCGCGCCGCGATAGATCGCGTCGGTGAGGTCGCAGCGCGTCCGTACCCGAGCCGCCTGGGCCTGCTGCTCGATGCCGAGCACCCACGCCCCGATCAACGTCGCGGACGCCAGCGGAAAGAGATAGGCCGCGAGCTGCCAGCGCTCGTCGGCCGCCGCGATCGCCGCCGCGCGAGCGTGCGCCAGCGTGTAGAAGGTCCCGACCCCGAGGGTGCCCAGCGCCAGCGCCGTGAGCAGCCGCGCGACGAGCAGCCGCGGCCCGTGGTGGAGCAGGCCTCGAAAGAAGCGCGGTCGACCCTCGAGCCGGTGGAGCGCGCCAGCGGTGATGAAGGGCGAGATGAGCAGCCACCAGGCGGCGACAGCGCCGCCGAGGGTCGCGCCGACCCAGAGCATCCGCGGGTGGTGCAGCTGCACCAACGCCGCCCAGTCGAGGGCCACAGGGCTCGGGCGGCCCGCCAGCAGGTCGCCGAGCAGGGCCTTTGTGGTGATGGCGCTGCCGATCGCGGCGCCGAGAGCTGCGAGCAGATAGAGGCCAGCGACGAGCCCTGGATGCGGGGCCAGGCGGCGCAGGCTCGCGCCCAGCAGCGTCGACCAGCGGAGGCCGGTTGTCGCGCTGCTCATGGCGTCACCACGCCGAGCAGGCTCTGTATAAGAGGGGTGAGGCGCGCCGCCGCGCCCCAGCTGCCGTCTCGGCGGCTGCAGCGGCGGGTCAGCGGGCGGACGGAGAGCGGCAGCCGCTCCGGTGGGCCGAGCTCAGCGTCCAGGAGCCCCTTCGCGGGCAGACGCAGGCGCGCGGGGCCCGAGGTGGGAACCTCGATCGGATGAGTCGTCGCCTGGCCTCGGGGATCGCCAGCTGCGGCCTTGGCGCGGCGCCAGCGGATGGTCAAAGGCAGGCGCAGCTCGCCGCGGTCGAGCACCAGGGTGTCGCGTTCGCAAGAGAGCGTGACCTCGTAGGGGCGCTCGCCGTCGAGCACGGCCTGCAGCAGCTGCGCGAGGGCAGGGCGCGTCGGCTCTGGCGCGGCGCGCGCGAGCGCGGCGACCAGCTGCGCCCGCGTGGGGTGGGCGAAGGCGTAGCGCTGCACGTAGTCGCGCAGCCCCTGGAGCAGTCGCCGTCGCCCGATCAGGCTGCCCACGCTGTAGAGCAGCGCCGCCGTGCGGCCGTAGACCGCCGAGCCGTAGCGTCGCCAGGTCGAAAACCTCGCCGCCGGCCGCGCGATCGGGACATCGTCGGCGCCGGAGGCCTGGTGGAGCTGGTTTTTGGCGACCTGGCCGATCGCCAGCGGATCGAGATCGACGAAGGAGCGCCGCGCGCCGAAGCGTCGGTCGGCGAGCAGCCCGCTGACGAAGGTCGTCAGCCCCTCGTCGAGCCAGGGCTCGCGGACCTCGTTGGTCGCCACCAGGCCTTGAAAATACTGATGGGTCAGCTCGTGGAGCAGCACCTCGTCCACCGCCCGCACGGCCTGCGGCGCGCCGAAGGGATACCAGATAGTGAAGAGCTGCGGGTACTCCATCGCGTCGGCGCCGCGAGCGCTGGCGGGGAGGTCGACCACGGTGAGGCGACGGTAGGGGTAGGCGCCAAACCAGCGGCCGAGCTCTCGCAGGCCGAAGGCGACGAGGTCGAGCTGCCGCGTGGCCTTGCCGCGCCCCGGGACGGTGAGCAAGCGCAGCGCCACGCCGTCGACGACGCGCCGGCGCTCGACGAAATGCGGCCAGGCGCAGAGCGCGAGATCGTGGACCCAGCGCGCCTCGAGGGTGAGCTCTTGCTCGCGGCCGCCAGCGAGCACGCGCCGCTTCGTGAGGGCGCCGGTGTGCCCGACGACGAAGCCCGTCGGCAGGGTGAAGCGCAGCCGATAGCGCGCGAAGTCGGCGAAGAACTCGGCGTTGGCGTGAAAGGGCGGGCAATGCCAGCTGCCATCGGGCAGCAGGACGCCGAGCTTGGGATACCATTGGGCGACCATGAAGAGGTCTTCGGCGTGCCCCGTGCGCGCGTAGATCTTCGGCAGCTTGGCCTCGAAGGCGAGCGAGAGCGCCGCCACGCTGCCGGGCGCGATCGCGCGACCAGCCGGCAACCTCAACGCGAGGACGGTGCCGTCGTAGAGTCGCTTCGCCGAGAGCGCGGTCGTGAGCCTGCTCGTCTGCCTTTTCGTGAGCCTGCTCGTGAGCTTCGTCGGCTGCGCGTGCTCGCTGTTCCGGTCGTCGAGCTGCGGCGTCTCGACGCGGATCCACCCCCCCTCGCCCGCGCGGCGGCCGCGGTGGCTGCCACCGGACGACCTGGCGAAGCGTGTCTTGTCGCTGGAAAAGGCGTTGAGATAGAGGTGCAGGCGCAGCTCCGAGAGCGGCGCGCGGGTCCGATTCGCGAACCGGACGCGGAGGCGACCTTTGATGCGCTTGGAGCGGGGCTCTAGGCGCGCTGTGATGTCGTAGGTGAGGGGCGGTGCCCTTTGGGGGAGTCGTAAGCGCGGGGCTGTCGTCGCCGGCTCCTGAGGCCCCTGAGGTGGCCAGGGGACCTCCGTTAGCGGTGAGGCGAAGCGCCGATCGATCAGCCCGTGGACCGCGCCAACCACGATCGGCAGCGCGAGCAGGGAGAGCCAGACCAGCGTGCCGCGGCGCATGAGGCGCATCATAGCCTGCCGGGAGGCCGGGGCCAGCTAGAAGCCTGGGGTCTCGAGCGGTCCTTCGCTCTCGCCGCGGAGAAACTGGCGGACGATCGGGTCGGCGCTCTCGCGCAGCTCCGCCGGCGCGCCCTCGCGGTAGATTTTGCCCTGGTAGACGAAGGCGATCCGGTCGGCGACGCCGAAGATGCTCTGCAGGTCGTGGCTGACCACCACCTGCGTCACGCCGCAGCCCTTGAGCTGAGTGATCAGCGCGTCGACGCGGCGGGCGCTGATCGGGTCGAGGCCGGTGGTGGGCTCATCGAAGAGCAGCACCTCGGGATCGAGGGTCAACGCGCGCGCGATGGCCACCCGCTTGCGCAGGCCGTTGCCGAGCTCGGCGGGCATCCGCTCGGCGAAGCTCTCCATCCCGACCAGCGCCAGCTTCTCCATCGCCTCGTCGCGAGCCGCCGCGCGGCGCAGCCGGCGGTGCTTCGAGAGGGGCAGCATCACGTTCTCGACCACGCTCAGCGAGTCGAAGAGCGTGGCGTGCTGAAAGACCATCTGCACCTTCCGCCGCAGCCCATAGGTCTGACGCTCGCGCAGCTTGGTCACGTCTACGCCGTCGACGAGGATCTCCCCCTCGTCCGGGGCGAGCAGCCCGATCACGTGCTTGATCGTCACCGACTTGCCGACCCCCGAGGTGCCGATGATGAACAGCACCTCCCCCTCTTCGACCCGCAGGTCGATCCCCCGCAACACCGGGTGACCGTTGAAGGCCTTGTGCACGCCCCGGAGCTCGATGAGGGCTCGCGTCATCAGCTGACCCCCACGGGCGGGAAGATCAGAAAACCGAGCGCGCCGAGCACGAAGTCCAGCATCAGCACAGCCAGGGAGCTGCCGATCACGGCCCGCGTGGTGGCGGCGCCGACGCCCTCCGAGCCCCCGCGGGTCGCGAGGCCGTAGGCGCCGCTGACCACCGGGATAGCCGCGCCGAAGGCAAAGGCCTTGGTCAGGCCGACGACGCCGTCGCCGACGGTGACGGTGGAGAAGTCCATGAAGATGCGCGGGTTGACACCGAAGCTGTAGTGGGCCACGGCGGCGCCGGCGGCCAGCGCGATCGCCCCGCCGTAGAGCGCCAGCGCCGGGGTCATCAGCAGCGAGGCGCGAAAGCGCGGCACCAGCAGGTAGTCGATCGGCGAGACGCCGCTCATCCGCAGCGCGTCGATCTGCTCGGTGACCTTCATCGAGCCGATCTCGGCGGCGACGCCGGCGCCGACCCGTGTGGCGAGCATCATCGCCGTCAGCGTTGGCCCCGACTCGTGAGTCAAGAGCTTGATGAACTCCATCCCGACCTTCGAGAGATCGCCGGTGACGCGGTTGATCTGGTTGCAGACCTGATAGACCGAGACCATCGCGAGAAAGGCGAGCGTCAACAGCACGAAGAAGAGCGAGCGGTTGCCGATCTCGAAGGCCTGGCGCCAGGTCGCGCCGCGCTCGCCGCGGCCGGCGAGGGCGCCCGCGACGCAGCCGAGGAGCACCTGCCGCAGCTGCCCGGCGATCTCGAAGGCGCCCATGAGCACCCCTGGCTTGCGCTCACCGCGGGGGTCGTCTCGGGCGCTCATGGCATGCTCAGCGTCAGCAGGTAGTTGATCACCATGATCCCCACCGCCGCCGCGACCACCGCGGCGTTGACGGCGCGCCCCACGCCGACCGCGCCGCCGCGTACAGTGACGCCGAAGTAGCAGCTGGTCAGCGAGACGACGAGCCCGAAGGCCGTCGCCTTGATCAGCCCGTGGAGCAGATCGTGGGGCCCGAGGTTGTCGAGCAGGGAGCGCCAGAAGACGGTCAGGTCGACCCCCACCAACGCCTTGCCGACCAGCGCGCCGCCGAGGATCGCGATCGCGTCGCCGATCACCGTCAGCAGAAAGAGCATCACCATCATCGCCGTGACTCGCGGCACGATCAGATAGGTCATGGGGTCGATCGCCAGCGCTCGCAGGCCGTCGATCTGCTCGGTGACGGTCATCGTGCCGAGCTCTGCGGTGTTGTTCGAGCCCACACGGCCGGAGAACATCAGGGCGATCAGGATCGGGCCGATCTCGCGAAAGGTAGAGTAGCCCGTGGCCCAGCCCAAGAGGCTCTGGGCGCCGAAGCGGCGCACGAAGATGCCGCTCTGGATCACCAAGATCGCGCCGGTGAAGAACGCTGTCAGGGCGATGATCGGCAGCGACTGGACGCCCATCTTGTAGAGGTTGTGGAGGAGTTCGCGGTGATCCATCCGTGGGTAGGGCAGCAGCGCGCGCAGCAAAGAGAGCGTCAAGAGGCCGATGCCGCCGACGTCGCGGAGCGTGGCGAGCACCGTCGCGCCCAGGCGGGTGAGCGCGCCGTCTGGGCCGAGGGAGTCGGGGCGGGTTGGTTCAGAGCGGCCCATCGAGCTCTCCTCGCACGAACTGTCGCACCAGCGCGTCCTCGGCGCCGTCGATCTCGGCCTCGGGGCCGGTGTAGCGCAGCCGGCCCTTGGCCAGAAGCGCCAGGTCGGGGGCGAAGCGGCGTAGGCCCTCGACGTCCGATGAGACGGCGATCACCGTGGCGCCGCTCTCGGCCTGGTCTGCCGCCAGCAGCTCGTAGATCTTGCTCGTGGTCACCGGGTCGAGGCCCGCCGTGGGCTCGTCGTAGAGCAGGATCTCGGGCTGCCCGACGCTGGCGCGCGCCACGCCGACGCGCTTTTTCATCCCGCCTGATAGCTCGGAAGGCGCCTTGCGCTCGCTGCCCGCGAGGCCCACGGCGCGCAGCCGCGCCGCCGCCCGCGCTTCGGCCTCGTCGGGCTCCACGCCAGCGCGGAGCAGCGGGAAGGCCACGTTGTCGACCACGCTCATGAAGTCGAAGAGCGCGTTGTTTTGAAAGAGCATCCCGATGCGTCCTCGCACCTGCCGCAGCTTCGCCTCGTGAGCGCGAGCCACGTCGTCGCCGGCGACGCGGACCCCGCCCGCGTCGGGCTGCTCGAGGCCGCAGAGCAGCTTGAGCAGCAGGCTCTTGCCGCAGGCCGGCGGGCCGATCAGCCCCCAGACGCCGCCTCGTGGGATCGTCAGGTCGATCCCCTCGAGGACGGGCGCTCGGAAGCGCTTGTAGACATCGGATAGCTCGATCACGGAAGGTGAGAGTCTAGCAGCCTCTCTCCCTACAGGATCGCCACACGCCGGTGGCGATCAGCGCGCCGATGACACCCCGGGGAGGGGCGGGAGCGGCAAGCTCAGGCCGCGTGGTCCGCGGGGCTGAGCTCTCGAGCGCGGTCGAGGGCGGCCTGCATGGTCTGCTCTCGTGAGACGACGGTGGTGTTTGGGTTTCCGCAGCTGGGGCAGCGTGGCCCTGAGCCGGCGGACTCGGCGAAGGCGCGTTGACAACCGGGACACTGACGAACGAGACGCTCTCTCATCCTCGACCTCCACCAACCCTCGAGCCGGATGCGATCGTCGCAGGCAACGTGACCATCAGATAGCAACTCCAATACCAAAGGCCAACACCCTCTGCAGGTCTGGAAGGAAAACTTGTTGGGGCTTTTCGGAGATCTTTATAAATTGGGGGCGTTGCGTCGCTCCTCGTCACACGACCAGGATCGCCGCGCCTTGGCCGCGCGGCGGGCGTGGTTGCCGTCCGGAAACCGTCGCAGCAGTGTCGTCAACGCGACACAGGCGTGGTGGTTTCGCTTCGCCTCGACGTGGATGATGGCGATCCACCAGGCGGCGTCATCTCGCAGCCGCGAGTCCTTGAAGTCGTCGCGCAGCAGCTTCAGCTCGCGCAGCGCCCGCTGCGGATCCTTCAGGCGCTGATAGTAGATCAGCGCTCGGCGCAGCTGGGCGTCGTCGACATAGACCGAGTTGAAAGACCCAGCCCCGAGGAGCGGATACGTGCGCCCGGCCAGCAGCTGGCGATAGCGTGAGAGGGCGGCGCGCCAGCGCCCCGCGGCCTCGTCGAGCTGCGCGATCTCCCAGAGCGCGTCGTCGCGCAGCGGGCTCTTGGGCAGCTCGGTGAGCAGCCGCTGGTAGAGCGCGCGCGCCTCCGCGTCACGGCCTCGTCGCGCGTAGAGCTGCGCTGCCGTGAAGAGCAGGTTGTCGGCGACGGCTCGGTAGCGAACGCGGGGGTAGATCTCCAACAGGCGGCCCAAGGCCTTGGCGTCTCCTCGCCGGCGCTGATCGAGGGCGAAGCCGTCGCGGAGCGCATCCTCACCGGCGGGCTCGTCGGGGAAGCTCAGCACGCACGCGCGGTAGAGCTCGCCAGCGCGGGCGGGGGCCTTCAGCTGGCGCTCGAAGAGGCGCGCCGCTCGGTGGAGCGCGCGCGCCCGTCCCCGAGCGAGGGGCGACCCGCGGTGGATCGCGAGGTAATGGCTCGCCGCCTCGCCGAAGCGCCGCAGGGCCACGAGCTGCTCGCCGATGCGCAGCCTCGTCGAGAGGCAGCCCTCGGCGTCGGGGCAGCTGGCTAGCGCCTGCTTGTAGGCGGCGAGGGCGGCTAGGTGGTCACCGCGGCGTTCGTGGCGCTGGCCGCGATGAAACGCCGCCGGGAGCCTCGTGGCAGCGCAGCCAGAAAGCAGCTCGCAGAGGAACAATACGGCCGCCAGCCGAGCGCGGGGGGCGCTCATCGCTCAGCCGTTCAGCGCCGCGCGCAGCGCGTCAATCGCGCGGCGACATCCCGCCTTGTCCACGTCGAGATGTGTGACGGCCCGCAGCCGCGTCGCGCCGAAGGGACAGAGCAGCACACCCCGGTCAGCGCAGCGCGACAGCAGCGCGGCGCAGCTCGGCGCCTCGGGGGAGACCTCGAAGACGACGATGTTGCTCTGAACCTCCCCCATCAGCTCGAGCCCTGGCAGCGCGGCGAAGCCCTCGGCGAGGACCCGAGCGTTGGCGTGGTCCTCGGCGAGGCGCTCGACGTGGTGGTCTAGGGCGTGGATCGCCGCCGCGGCGAGGACGCCGACCTGCCGCATCCCGCCGCCGAGGCGCTTCCGCCAACGACGCGCCATGTCGATGAAGCCGCTGTCGCCGACCAGCACCGAGCCCGCTGGGGCTCCGAGGCCCTTGCTGAAGCAGAGCGAGGTGCTGTCGACGCCGTGGATCAGCTCCCGCGCCGGGACACCAGCGGCGACCTGCGCGTTGAGCAGCCGCGCCCCGTCGAGGTGAATCTTCAGCTCGCGGCGCCGCCCGAGCTGCACGATGCCCTCGAGGTCCTCGCGGGGAAAGACGAGGCCACCGCCGCGGTTATGCGTGTTCTCGAGCCAGAGCAGGCGCGTCCGCGGGGCGTGGGTGTCCGGCGCTCGGATCCGCGCCTCGAGCTCGGCGGCCGTGAGCAGGCCGGTCTCGCCGACCTCCGTGACGTGGGCTCCAGCGAGGGCCGCGGCGGCGCCGCCTTCGTCGTTGGCGACGTGACAACCCCAGGGACCGAGGACCTCGTCGCCGCGCTCGCAGTGGACCAGCAAGGCGAGCTGGTTGGCCATCGTGCCCGAGGGGACGAAGAGGCCCGCGTGGAGCCCCAAGAGCTCACCACAGCGCCGCTCGAGCTCCTTCACCGTGGGGTCTTCGCCCCAGACGTCGTCGCCGACCTCCGCGCGGGCCATCGCCTCACGCATCGCCAGAGTGGGGGTGGTCATCGTGTCGCTGCGGAGATCGACGATCGGGTCGTTCATGGCCTGAGCGTACGGCAAACGGCGCTCGCGCTCCAGCGGGCCTCGCTCGACGAGGCCCGCCCTTTCGAGAGGATGCCAGGCCGACAGGATGCTGGAGCGCTGACCAACTTACCTCCCGTCGCCGCGCTGGTCTGCGACATCACGGCGGTTGTTGCTTGTCGGTTGCTTGCTACCAGCAGACGCCCTTCTCGCTCCTACGCCGTGATTCCGCATCCTTCGCGCAGCTCGGTCCGGTAAGCTGATCAGCGCTCTAGGCGCCGCGGGCGAGGATCGCGCGAGCCAGGCCGTGGCCGGCGAACACGCCGATCAGCCCGAGGGCGAGGGTCAGCACCGCGTAGCCGGCGGCGTGGAGCACCATGCCCCGCTGGGCCAACAGCATCTTCTCGAGGCTGAACGTCGAGTAGGTCGTGAAGCCGCCGAGCAGGCCCGTGGTCAGCCCGAGGCGCACCGTCGGCGAGAGCTGGGTCGTCCCCAGGGTGGCGATCAGGCCCATCAGAAAGCAGCCGAGGACGTTGGCGACCAAGGTGCCGAAGGAGAAGCGCCCCTCGCCACGGGCCATCGCCAGCGCGATCAGGTAGCGCAGGCCGCTGCCTACCGCGCCCCCGAGACAGACCGCGAGCAGTCCGCGCATCGCTAGCCCTTGGGCCGGCTGCGGCCCGGCTTCTTTTTTGGCTTGGCGGGCCTCTTCTTCGGCTTCCGAACGCGCTTCGGCGGCGGCGGCCCCTGTTCGCTCCTCAGCTTGCGCTCCAGGTGATCGAGGAACTGCAGCTCGACCCACGACGGCTGGTGCTGGATCCGCAGCTTGAGCTTGATCTGCTCGAAGCCCTGAGGGTCCTTGGTCTGCACCAGCTCGAGGGAGGCGGCGCATTTCTTCACCGACCCCTTCCCCGGGAAGACGAAGAGGATGTAGCCGTTGTCTTTGTCCTTATCCGAGACCGGGTAGCCACGGTCGACCCGGATCATCCGCACCGCGGTCGACCAGACCTGTTTGAAGGAGTAGTCGAGGGCGCGCTCGCTCTTGGCCAGCGCCGGGCTCGGCGCTAGCGAGGCCAGCGTCGAGCCGATCACGATCGGACCCCAAAGATACTTGCGTCCCATGAGCCCAGGATCGGTCGCTTGGCGGCTCCTGTCTATTTTTTGGGGGTGTCTGGCGGCGCGCCGGCTTGCTCACCCTTGGTCGAGGCGACGATCAGACGATGAAACGAGACGTGTGACGACAGCAGCGCCAGAAGGCCCGTGACCAGATACCAGCCGGCGTTGGTCGCGTGGGCGGCGAGGATGAACCCCGGACCGGTCTTGGCGAGCAGGCCCGGCGGGAGGTAGAGCGAGAGAGCCCCGTTTGCGAAGTATTCGAAGTTGCCGGCGAATCCTGGTCCCGCAGGGATCATGATGCCGATGCCGACCAAGGCGAGGAGGCCGAAGCTCGAGCCAAAGGCGAGGGGCAGATCGAACGCGGCGGCGACCATCCACAGGGCTACGGCGTTGAGCCCCCAATAGCCGAGGGTCGCGACGAGAAAGAGGCTGAGGCGCTTGACGTCGGGGAGCACCTTGAAGCCTTCGACGATGCCCTCGGCGACGCCAGCGGCCTTGTCGGCGAGCTTGGCCGAGAACAGAGAGAAGAGCTTACGGCAGAGCGTGACGGCTTGCTCGCGCTTCCAGAGCGTCATCACCAGCACCGCCAGAGCGGCACAGAACAAGCCGAGGGCGACCACCCCCGCGGAGAAGACCCAGCTCGGGACCTCGACGCCGCGAAAGCGGGCGAGCATCACCGCCGAGAACGCGCCGAGGGAGAGTATCAGCCCGTCGAAGACGCGCTCGACGGCCATCGTGCCGAAGGCCTGGCTCATCTTCAGGCGCGGCGGCTTGGCGATCAGGTAGGGCCGCACGAACTCGCCCATCCGAAGCGGCAGGGCGATGATCGCGAGGAAGCCCACCGAGGAGACCGGCAGCAGGCGCGAGAAGGGCACGGGGTGGATCGGCGCCAGCAGCTGACCCCACCGCCAGGTCCGGAAGAGGTGCTGCACCAGCATCGATCCAGCGAAGGGCAGCAGCATCGTCCACCTCGCCGCTCGGATCGTCGCCCAGGCGCCCTCGAAGCTCATCTTGCGCGAGGCGAGCCAGAGGAACGCTCCACCGATCACGAGCGAGACCGCGAGGCGAATGAGGAGCTTCTTCATCCGCCTAGTCCGGGAGCTCGCCAGTGAGGATCTGCCGGGGATTGTCGCTCAGCAGTCGCTCGACATCGGAGGAGCGGAGGTGCTTCTCGAGCCAGCGCAAGCCTTTCGCGCCGAAGGCCAGGTCTGGCGCGCCGTGGGTGTCACTGGCGACCGCGTGGATCTGGTCGGCGAGGACCATCTTCCGCGCGAAGCGCTTCTGACGCCAGCCGCCGAGCCCGCCGAGGGTCGAGAGGTTCACCGTCAGCGCAGCCTTGCCGCGCATGCTCTCGGCGCGGCGTTTGTCATCGAGCAGCGCTGGGAAGCGCTCGATATGGGCGATGACCGGCAGCAACCCCCTCACACGAAAGGCGAAGAGCCGCTCAGGGAGCTGCGGGGGGAGGCTGTCGATGGGAAACTCGACGAGGAAGGCGCGTCCGCCCTGGTAACAGGGGAAGCTGCGATCGTGTTGCCGTTCGAGGAAGAGATCATCCCACATGTTCTCGCCCGCTGGTGGGCCGAGGGTGGCGTGGCAGCCCGCCTCCTTCGCGGCCTGCGCCAGCGCGGCCGCCGCGTTCTCGCGCTCCTCCGCTGTCGGTGCCCAAGCCCGGGCCTTCTGATGGGGTGTGGGGTGGACCTCGGAAAAGCCAAGCGTCTCCAGCCCCTGCAGCAACGCTACGGCGGCGTCGAGATCGGCCGCGCCATCGTCGAGGCCGGGGAGCAGGTGGTTGTGGAGATCGATGTAGCCAGACATAGGTCGGCACGCTACCAGCTGGGAAAGTTTGGGATTTACCAGCCGTAAAAGGGGCATGCAATGCCGAAGTGTGCGTGCAAATCGGCCCATGCTCCGTTGATGTCGCGCTCGTGGCCATGCTATAAAAAAGGACCATTTGCCGACGGCTGGTCGGCGTGTAGTATCGTGCCGTCGCTCTTGAGGCGACTCCAGCTGTGCCATCGCCCGGTCCCGGCACTGCGTAGCAGTGAGGGCTGGCAAGCGTCGAGGAAAGGCCCCGATGTCTGACAATCCGAATTCTGTTCTCTTCTCACTCGAAGAGCTGCGCCGCATCGAGGAAGAGCGCGTAGCCGCCGAGGAGGATGCCGAGGCCCGCGCCCGCCAGGCAGAGGAGCAGGCCAAGCTCGATGCCGAGCGTGCCGCGCGGGAGGCCGAGGAGGCCAAGACCCGCGCCGAAGAGGAGCGGCAGCGCAGCGAGCAGGAGGCCAAGGAGCGGGCGGAGCGCGAAGACCGCATCCGCATCGCCGAGACCGAGCGCCGCGCACGGGTCGAGGCCGAGATGAAGCTCCAGCAGGAGCGCATCGCCGCCGAAGCCGAGGCCGCTGCCAAGGTCAAGGCCAAGAAGCTGCGCAACACCATCCTTGGTATTACCGCTAGTGCGCTGCTCTTGCTCGGTGGTCTGGGCTACTTCCTCTACCAGAAGCAGATCGAGACCGAGAAGAAGGAGCAAGAGCTCGCCGCGCAGAAGAAGGCGCTCGAGAAGGCGAAGGCCGAGGCCCTCGCCGAGCAGCGGGCGTTCGCGGCGAAGCAGGAAGCTCTCGAGAAAGAGAAAAAGAAGCTCGAGACGCGGCTGGCCAGCGCCAAGACCGACGCTGAGCGTAACCTGCTACGCAAGCAGCTCAAGAAGCGCCGCGAGCGCGAGTCGCAGCTCGCAGCGGCTCGCCACCGCGCAGCCGTCCGCGCCCGCCGTCGGGCCAAGCGGATCCGCCTCCGGAAGGACACCGATCCGCTCGGTGGCCTGAAGCTCTAGTCGCCTCTCGTCGCCGGGTACAGCACTGCCTGCCGCTCTAGGCCTCAGAACGCTCGCCGTACCACCCGTATGGCTCGTTTCTTCGGCTACGACATCGGCTCGGCAGCTCAGCACCCGAGTGTGTAGGGAAGCTCCTAACACACGCATTGTTGTCAGCGCCGCTGCGCTGATAGCATGCGCGAATGCGTCTGCTCTTTTTCAGCCCGCAGCCGCTTGGCGCCTCAGCGGAGGATCGAGCTTTCGTCTCCCTCGCCCGTGAGGCGCGTCGCGTCGGGCACCGTGCTAGCCTGTTGTCGGTTGCCGCTCCCGGTGCCTGCGCTGCGCTGCCCCGCGAGGTCACCGAGACGGTCCAGCTGCCCTTCCTCCCACCCTCGATGCAGAGCACCGCCGGCGCTGCTGCCTTCGACGCCTTGGACGAAGAAGACCTCGATCGCTACCTCGAGGCCTTCGAGCGAGGCTTGGTCCGCGCCGCGAAGCGCTTTGACCCGCAGCTGGTTCACGTCAACTACCTCTGGTTGGGGGCCGCGATGGCGCGCTCGATACTCCATGACGTGCCTGTCGTCGCGAGCTGCCATTCGGTCGACCTCGAGAACGCAGGTCGCTGTCCGCAGCTGCTGCGCCGGGTGATCCCGCCGGTCCGCGAGCTGCAGGCTGTCTTCACCTGTACACAGGGCGAGAGCCGGGGGGCCGGCAGCGCCTACGGCATCCGCTCTGATCGGCTGCAGCAGCTCTGTCGCGGCGTCGACACGCAGCGCTATCGCCCTCCGGAGACCACGGCGACGGCCTCTTTCGCCTCGGCGGTCGAACGCTGGAGCCTGCCTTTGCCGGTGCGTCCCACGCTCCGCGTGATGGTGCTCGCTGACGCAGATGATCCCGAGCTGCCCTTGCTCATCAACGCGCTGCGATCGACTTGCGAGGGGGCTGGCGGGCCGATCGCGGTGCTCTGCCTCGATGGCGACGCGATGACGTCGCCCTCGGAGGAAGACGGGGTCTTCGTGATCGGCGCGTCATCTGAAGAGGTGCGCGCTGAGCTGCTGCGCGGCTCCCATCTGGTGATCCCTCGCGGCTCGGCGGCGGAGATCCTCGGCTACACCCTGGAGGCTCTCGCCTGCGGCTGCCGTGTGCTGCTGACCTGCGAGAAGCTGACCGCCTGGCCCACCGACGAGGTTCTCGCCAAAGGGGTCTTGCGAGTCGCCCCGGAGGCCGCGGCGATCTCCGCCGCTGTCAGCGAACTGCTCAGCCGCTCACGAGAGGGGCGGCTCGACAAGACGGCCCTCTACGTCGCGAGCCGCATGAGCTGGGAGGCGATCTTCCGATCCGTCGAGAGAGTCTACGCCGCCGCGCTCTAGAGCGCTGATCAGCTTGCCGGACCGAGCCGCGCGAAGGATGGGGCATCACGGCGTAGGAGCGAGAAGGGCGCCTGCTGGTCGCACGCAACCGACGAGCGACAACCGCTGTGATGTCGCAGACCAGCGCGGCGACGGGAGGTCAGTTGGTCTGCGCTC
>PDWJ01002272.1_pt1 | contig 69548 bp, 58 predicted proteins | sample 1430881 | NCBI WGS metagenome assembly PDWJ01 (sample SAMN01162460, study PRJNA174530) | Oral metagenome, whole genome shotgun sequencing project. | biome: Marine environment; feature: Marine mammal; material: Swab sample of the gingival sulcus; isolation source: swab sample of gingival sulcus... | reverse complement strand
AGGAGGGCGCCTGCTGGTAGCACGCAACCGACGAGCAACAACCGCTGTGATTTCGCAGACCAGCGCAGCGACGGGAGGTAAGTTGGTCAGCGCTCTAGACCGATAGCCTGGTCGAGACCGTCTGCTCAAAGGCCTGCCGCCGCCGCGAGCTGCTGCCGTGCCTTGAAGGCCATCGCCTCGACCTGCGCGCGCAGGGGCCAGCTGGGAGGGGCCCCCCTCAGCGCGCGCTCGAAGTCGGCGAGCGCCCCGCGGAGATCGCCGCGACGTGCGCGACAGAGCCCCCTCTGCACGCGCAGCGGCCGCAGCCCGGGCGTGATCGCCAGCGCGCGATCGTAGGCCTGGCTGGCGCCCGCCAGATCACCGCTGGCCTGGCGCACCTCGGCCAAGGTGGCCCACGTGGCCGCCGAGAGCGGCGCCAGCTTGACGGCGCGGCGAGCGTCTCTCAGCGCGGCGCCTCGTCTGCCCTGGGCCCCGAGCACCTGGGCGCGTCCGAGGTAGCACGGCGCGTGGTGCGGATCCGCACGTATGCCCGCCTCGAAGTCAGCGCGTGCCCCCACGCGGTCGTGGAGACGAAGCAGCGTCGCCCCCCGGTTGCAGCGCAGCGCCGCTGCTGTCGGCGCGAGCGCGACGGCCCGATCGAAGTCGCGCCGGGCGGCCTTCCAGCGACCAGCCTCGGCGTGCAAGCTTGCGGAGAGGCCCCAGGCGGGCGCGTGGCGAGGCGCGAGCCTCAGCGCCCGATTGACGGCTCGGCGGGCCTGGGCGCGTGCGCCATGACGTCGCAGCACGTCGCCGAGGTTATGCCACGCCACGACGTTACGGGGGTCGACCCGGGTGGCGTGACGCCATAAGGCGAGCTCGCTCTGCCAGGCTTTGGTGTAGCCGCGCGCCTGCCAGGCCAGCAGCACCGCGAGCGCCCCGGGCACCACCACCCACGACCAGGCGAGCCAGCGACGATCGGCGACGCGGCGCGCCCCCGCGACCATCCCGCCAGCTATGGCGATCCAGAGCGGCCAGGTCGCGAGGTAGGCGTAGCGGTCGCCCACCGCCTGCTGGCCCACCTGCGAGAGTCCCAGCACCGGCGCGATGATCAGCCCATAGGCGAGCACCGGCGCGGCCAGCCAGGGGCGTCGCCGCAGAGCTAGCGAGATCAGCACGGCGAGGCCCAAGGCCGCGAGCAGCGCCACGACGTGGGTCACGTCGTAAAGATCCTCGCTGCGCAGCAGGTGCAGCGGTGAGAGCCCGCTCGGCCAGAGGCTCTTGCGCGGGTAGTAGAACAGCCCATAGCTGGCCTGCATCACCCGATCGACCAGGCCGTGGCCGCTGGCCGGGGCGCCAGCGAGCCGCACCGCGATCCACCCCAGCGCGCCGAGGACCGCCGAGAGGGGTAGGAAGGCGAGCTTCTCCACGAGCGCGCGTCGCCTGCTCGTCGGATCCCCGAGTCGCCGCAGCGGCCAGTAGTCGACGACCAGCAGCACCAGCGGCAAGGTGATGACCCAGGCCTTTGCCAGGCCGGAAAGCAAGAAGGCGAACCAAGCCGCGATCAGCGCGCGCCGACGCGCGAGCTCCTGGGCGCGGAGGTAGAGCAGGAGCCCGATCAGGTAAAACAGCGCCGCCAGCAGATCGCGTCGCTCGGTGATCCAGCCGACGTTCTCGACACGCAAGGGGTGCAGCGCATAGAGCGCCGCGATCACGACGGCCGCGGCGAACGAGAGCGTGTCTTCCGGCTCGTCGCCAGCTCGCGTCAGGGTCAGCAGACGACGGATCAGCTGGGCAAAGAGCAGCGACACCAGCAGGTGGAGCAAGATGTTGGTCAGGTGAAAGCCCGCCGGACGCATCCCCCACAGCGCGTGGTCGGCGGCATAGGAGAGCCAGGTCAGCGGCTGGAAGTGACCGTGGCGCATCGCCGCGCGCGAGAACATCCAGCACAGGTGGTCAGCGTCGAGGCCACGGATGTGGGCGTTCGAGACGAGGTTGTCCTGATCATCCCAGACGAAGCCCGCGCCCAGCAGCGGCTGAAAGGTCAGCCAGGTCATCGCCACCAGCGCCAGAAAAAAGAGCGCTCGCCGGGAGCCTGTCGGGGTCAGATAGGTCATCACACCTCGGCCGCAAGGAGCGCAGCGAGCAGTCTCTGACGCAAGGATTGCAGCATCTCCTGATAGAGCTCGTGGGCCTCGTGGAAGCGGTCGTGGTCGACCTCGCCACACTTCTTATAGCTTGGATGGTCGAGGCTGAGCCGGAAGCAGGAGGTCCCCGGGTCGCCTTGACGCCCGGCGCGGCCGCGCCGCTGAGCGTCGATGCGCCGCGCGTCGTGCAGCCCCGTGCCGATCACCAGCACCCCCCCCGCCTGTCGCACGGCCTCACCGACACGATCGACCTCCAAGAGCAGCCGCCGACCTCGCGCGAGCTCACGTTGGCTATGGGAGCCGACAGACTCTGAGACACGAGCGATCTGTTGGAGCCAGCGCTGCGCCACGGCGACCTCTGCGATCTGCGAGACGAGCCCGCTGTCGCCGAGTGTACGCTAGCCACGCGAGCTGTCAGGCAAGAAGCGTAGAGTCAAGAGCATCCCTACACGTTCGGGACCGAACACACTCGGGACCGAGCCGGGCACAGCACCGCCGGCCGCTTTCCATGCTTCAGAGTGCTCGCCAGACGACCTGCGACGAGACGTGGTCGTTTGGCTCCCCAAAACGGCGTGGCGGTCTACCCTACAGCGCTGACCCGCTCATCCTGGTAGCGCAGCACGACACGGTTGCGGCCATTCTCCTTCGCCTGGTAGAGCCGCTCGTCGGCGAGCTTCAACGTCTCCGCGACGCTCTGGTCGGGCTCGGCGACCGCACCGCCGATGGAGATCGTGGCCCTCAGGGATTTGGACTGCCCCTCGACCTCCAGCGACGCTGTGGAGACGACCATCCGCATCCGCTCGGCGACGACCGCCAGCCCGGCCGGGTCGATGTTGGTCAGCACGACCAGAAACTCTTCGCCGCCCCAGCGCCCCACCACATCGAAGACCCGCGCGCTATGGGCGAGCGTCTTGGCGACCATACGGAGCACGGCGTCACCGACGTCATGGCCGTAGGTGTCGTTGACGCGCTTGAAGTGGTCGATGTCTATCAAGAGCACGCCCCAGGGCCAACCGTAGCGGCTCAGCTCACTCTGTCGCTTGTCTAACGTCCCATCGAGGAAGCGGCGGTTGGGCAGCTCGGTCAGCGCGTCGAGCATCGCGAGCTTCTCCAGAGACCGCAGCCGCTCGGTGAGGTCGGTCTGCGACGTCGCGTCGCTGAAGGTCTCGATCCCGCCGATGATCTCGCCCTGGTCGTTGCGCAGCGCGCGCGTCCGCACCCGCACGGGGATACGTTGACCCTCTTTGTGGTGGAAATAGACGCGGCGCTCGCGTTGGGTGCTATCGCCCATCGTCTCCACGAGGGGACAGCGGCCAAAGCAGAGCGGGCGCCCCTCTTCGTCGACGTGACGCAACAGGTTGTCGTTACAGCGCCGCCCTATCGTCTGCTCGCGGCTGTAGCCGGTGAGCCGCTCCGCGCCACGGCTCCAGAAGGTGACGCGGCGATCGCGATCGACGAGATAGACGCCATCGTTGACGTCATCGAGGATCTGCTCGAGTACTTTTGAGTCGTGATTCGATCCAGTCACCGGGATTTCTCCTAGAGCGCTGATCAGCCTACCGAACCGAGCTGCGCGAAGGATGCGACATCACGGCGTAGGAGCGAGAAGAGCGCCTGCTGGTCGCACGCGACCGACGAGCGACACCCGCTGTGATGTCGCAGACCAGCGCGGCGACGGGAGGTAAGCTGATCAGCGCTCTAGAGCTACCATCGACGGCGCTCCCCTTGCGTTGAGAGCACCCCTACACCTTCCTCGCGGCGACGGGAGGGATTTGTAGGGGTGCTTCTAAGTCTGTATAGTCGAGTCTCCATCGCGCGCCGTTCGCTGCGAGGGGCCAAAATGCCACGTTATTACGGCATATTAGGATGGCCTGACGATTTCCGGCGCGCTGTTGACGTTGCTCCCGGTCCGGGAGGAAGCGGCGCGCAGCGGCGCCGGATCCAAGCGGGGCAGCGCAGGATGCATGGAGGCCAGACATGGCGAAGAAGAGAGTGCTGATCCTCGGCGCAGCAGGGCGCGATTTTCACAACTTCAACGTGTATTTCCGCGACAACGACGCCTATGAGGTGGTCGCGTTCACGGCGACGCAGATCCCCGGCATCGACGACCGGCGCTATCCACCGGAGCTCGCCGGCAAGCTCTATCCGGAGGGCATCCCGATCAAGCCCGAGGAGGCGCTGAAGGATCTGATCGCGACGTTCGAGATCGACGAGTGCGTCTTCGCGTACTCCGATGTGCCGCACCAGCGCGTGATGCACCTCGCCGCGATCTGCAACGCCGCGGGCGCCGATTTCCGGCTGATGAGTGCCCAGTCGACGATGATCCCCTCGACCAAGCCGGTGATCGCGATCTGCGCCGTGCGTACGGGCTGTGGCAAGAGCCAGACCTCGCGTTACATCGCCAAGCAGCTCAAGGGCGCTGGTAAGACGGTCGCCGTCGTGCGGCACCCGATGCCCTATGGCGACCTGGCCAAGCAAGCCGTGCAGCGCTTCGCCAGCTACGATGATCTCGCCAAGCACGAGTGCACCATCGAGGAGCGCGAGGAGTACGAGAGCCACATCGAGGTTGGCACGATCGTCTACGCTGGCGTCGACTATGGCGCGATCCTCGAGCAGGCACAGGCCGAGGCCGACGTCGTGATCTGGGACGGCGGCAACAACGACACGCCCTTCTTCAAGCCCGATCTGTGGATCACCGTCGCCGACCCGCTACGCCCAGGCCATGAGCTGACCTACTACCCGGGCGCGACGAACTTCCACGGCTCGAGCGTGATCGTGGTCAACAAAGCCGAGGTCGCCAAGCCCGAGGACATCGCGATCGTCGAAGCCAACGCCAAGCTCTACAACCCAGACGCCGTCCTGATCCGCGCCGCGAGCAAGCTGATCGTCGAGGGCGACGCTAGCGCGATCAAGGGCAAGAAGGTGCTGCTCGTCGACGACGGCCCCACCGTGACCCACGGCGAGATGCCCTTTGGCGCCGCCAAGGTCGCCGCCGACCAGCACGGCGCGGCGAGCTTCGTCGACCCCCGGCCCTTCGCCGTCGGCTCGATCAGGAGCACCTTCGAGAAGTACACCCACCTCAGCTACACGCTGCCGGCGATGGGCTACTCAGAGGAGCAGATCAGCTCGCTCGAAGAGACGATCAACGCCAGCGACGCCGACCTCGTGCTCTTCGCCACGCCGATCGACCTGGCCAAGTTGGTCAAGATCGAGAAGCCGTCGGTGCGCGTACGCTACGAGCTCGAGGACATGGGCGAGCCAACCGTGGGGGCCCAAATCGACGCCTTCCTAAAGAAGATCTAGCCTGATCGTGACGCCGCGGCTGCGGGGCCCACCCGCAGTCTCCCCTTCCCCTCTCCGCCGCTCCGAGTTCTCAAGAACACTTGAGAAGAACCGTCTAAATTATAAATAAAGTTATAAGGTTAGGCTCGCTGAAGAGGTCGCGGCCGTGAACGTTCGTTGGCGTCATGAACGCATGTCCACGCTCGGCTGGTGTCGACCGCCGCTCGTCCGGTGGCCTCACCCCACCCCCCAGCAGATAAAGAGCAAACCATAACGGGTAGTTCCGAGGAAGCGCTGCGCTCCGCTGCGACGTGGCATGGCGGCTGCAATCACCCGAAAGCAAGGACGAAACACCCCATCGAACGTATCGCCCCAACGGGCACCGATTGGAGGTCACCATGTCGCGTGTCATCCTGACAAAGAAGCTCCGCACTCTCGCCATCCTCAGCGCCCTCGTCACCGCCGTGGCGGCCAGCAGCGGCTGCATCCTCGAGGTCAATGACAACGGCCGGCCAGTCACCGGCCTCGCCGACATGGAGGTGCGCTGGAGCATCGATGGCGCCGACAGCGCGCTCCTCTGCAACGTCCACGGAGTCGACAGCTGGCTCGTCGAGCTGCGAGGCCCCGAGGCGCGGGACGTGGTGCTCGACTGCCGAGACAACTACTGGACCACCGAAAACGACCTGCTGATGCTTGGAGAGGGCCTCTACGACGTGAGCGTGACCGCCCTCGACTGCAAGGGCTACGAGATCGCTCGCCGATCGACCATGGTTGATCTCTTCGATCGCGGCTACGTCGAGATCGTGCGGATGAGCTTCCACGCCGGTCAGTTTTAGCTCGGTCGCCGAGCCCGACCTCGTCGGGCCGTCGGCATCCCATGTTTGGCTCCCAGCTGCTGCTAGCCGCTCAGCTGTTCGCCCGACCGGTCGCTGCGTAGCCGCTCAACTCCGCAAAGCGACCGCCTCCCCGCCGCTCGGCCCGGAGGAGTGACAAGGACGCCTCGTGCTCGTCTCCCACCGTCGCTCCTCCGGGCTCTCTCTCTTGCTCTCTCCGCATCACAGGTCGTCACGTCGGGTTTTTTGGCCACCCCCAGCGGGCTCGTCTAGCCTGCCCCCATGCTGGACAAGAGCTGGTTGATCGAGCAGCTGAAGATCAAGATCGCAGACAGCGCGCGCGCCGCGCGGGTCGCCAGTAGCGCGGCGCAGGCGCAGGCCGAGGGTGCCTCGCCAGCCGACCGACGAGCCGACGGTCGGGCCGTGATGGAGCACGGGCGGATGGCCGCGGCGCAGGGGCGACGCGCCAAGGAGGCCGAACAGGCCCTCGCCGCGCTGAAGCGCTTCGAGCCGCCCCGCATCGCCGGTCACCGCAAGCGTGTCGCGTTGGGCTCGATCGTGGAGCTCGAAGACGAAGAGGGCCTCGGCCGCACAGTCTTTTTCGCCCCGGTCGGCGCCGGCACCACGCTCACGGGCCCCGACGGCGATGGCTTCCTCGCCGTCGTCACGCCGACCTCCCCCCTGGGCCGGGCGATCCGTGGCCGCGTTGAGGGGGACGAGGTCGACGTGGTGATCCGCGGCGAACCTCGCGAGTGGCTGATCACCTACGTCGCCTGAGGGGCAAGCTGATGAGCGCGCTAGGCCTCAGAGCGTTCGCCGTACCACCCGTATGGCTCATGTCTTCGGCTACGACATCGGCTCGGCAGCTCAGCACCCAACTCGGTCCCGAAGGTGTAGGGGTGCTCTTCGATGTGCAACGATCGCCTAGGTGTCAGCAGACACACCCTATCGCGCACGCTTCGTAGACTCGGCCCTGACAGCGGCCAATGAAGAGCGCTATGGTTAGCGCTCGATGTGGTGGAGAACGCCGATGAGGTCTCAAGGCCTGTTGCTCGTCACAACCTCGCTCTGTCTCGCCCTCGCCTCCTGCGGTCGTAGCCCGATCCCTGAAGGCGAGGCAGCGACGATCGATCTCGGCATCGCCGTCGACCAAGGCGTCGATCAGACGCCGCGGATCGACGTCGGCGCTCTCGACGGCGCTCCCGACGTCGGGCCTTGCAAGACCGGCTGCGTACCTATTTGCAAGCTCTTGAGCTCGTGCAACCTCTACCCCGCCGGGCCGCAGGCTTGCCTCGACGACTGCCCAGGCTTCATCCCCGAGACCGCCCGATGCCTCGAGGGCCTGATCTGCGCGGCCAACCTCGACTGCGCCGCGGCGAAGCGATGCATCCTCGCGCCGCCAGCGCTCCCCGATCTACGCGTGACCAACGTCGACATCAAGGTCAGCGGGCGCACGGTCGACTACGCCTTCGAGATCTGCAACACGGGCAAAGGCGTCGTGCCGCTGCCGTTTTCGATCGCGCTGTTTTGGGATACGCCCAAACAGGGCGCCAAAGCCGACTGGACGATGACGATCCCCGCCGGGCTCCCGGCGGGGGGCTGTGGCCCCGTCACCGCCCGACGCACCAACACGCCGGAGGGCACCTACCAGAGCTGGCTGCAGATCGACCCGGCGCTGGCGATCGTCGAGACCAACGAGAAGAACAACGTCGTCGGTCCCTTGCCGGTAAAGGTCGAGCTGCCGAAGCTCGTCGACCTCTACGTCAAGCGCTTCGACGCCACGCTCAACGGCGCCAACATCGACTATGAGGTCGAGGTCTGCAACAAAGGCACGGGCAACGCCTGGATCTTCCGCGCCGACCTCTTCTATAACAGCGTCATCGCGCCGCTGGGCCTGCTCGGCGACCACAGCTTCAATTTCCTCGGCGGCCTCGCCGCGGGCACCTGCAAGGTCGTCAAGCATAGCTACACCAACGCGCCGGTGCGCAACTACGCCAGCTGGATCAAGCTCGACGCCCTCAACGCGGTCGCCGAGAGCGACGAGAGCAACAACGTCGCCGGACCAAAGCAGGTCAACGTCGTCGCCGCCCCGGGCTGCGCCTCGTTCTGCAGCTTCGCCATCGGCTGCGGCGTCGTCGCCTGGAACGAGCAGAGCCGCTGCCAGACCTGGTGCACGGGCTTCAACCAAGCCGAGCGGAGCTGCGCGTCAGACGCTCAGAGCAAGTCGAGCTGTGGCCAACTGAAGCCGTGTACGTTGCCGCCCCTACCACCGCCGCCGCCGCCGCTGACGGCCTGCTTGACCGTCTGCAACCACCTCATCGACGTCTGCAAGCTGCTGCCGGGCGACCAGCGGCTGACCTGCCTCGCCGGCTGCGCGACGCTGCCCGCGACCAAGAAGCAATGCGCCCTCAACGCGCAGAAGCAGGGTCAGTGCGCGCCGATGATGCTCTGCTTGTTCTGAACACCACCCGCCGGGGCGTCGCCTTCACGCCCAATCCGCTGACGATCGCGCGATGACCAGGTCACGGTCCTCTCGAGGATCGCAGAGATCGCGCCTCGCGCTGTCTGTGCTTCTGCTCGCGCTCGCGTCGATCCCAGCCACGGCAAGCCGAGCCGAGCCACCGCGATCCTCGACCCCACCTGGACCTCAGCTCGCGGCACACGTTGGCACACCTCAACCGCAAACTACCAGACTCTTTCCCTGCGATTACTGGCGCGAAACCTGCTTCTAGCGCAGCTTTATAGGAGAGCATCATGTTGGAACGTGACTATCGAAGTCAGATCGCCGCCGTGCTTGCCGATGTAGAGAAGGCCGCGCGGCGCCTCGGTTGCAAGGCGTTGATCCCCGCTGCCCTCGGCGTAGGCCTGGCCCTCGGGGTCGGGGGTTGCACGGATGACGACAACAACACCAAGCCCATCGACATGCGCGTCGAGGACGTCGCTGGTCAGCCAGATGCGGTGTACGGGATTGACGTACTGCCACCGGTAGACGCCGGCGTCGACAGCATCATCTCTGGCCCCGACGCGGCCTACGCCGTGCCCTTCGACATGCGCGTCGAGAACGCGGGCAAGGTCGCTGACGCCAGCGAGTAGCTCAGGAGCACCCCACAAACTCCTCCCGTCGCTGGGCACAGCGAAGCTCTCAGGGCGTACGCAAATAGGGCTCGTGAGCCCGCAGGCTCAGCGCCCGAATCATGGTAGGTTCAATCATGATCGAGCTGCTCGAACGTCTAGGCTACTACCCACGCTTCTGCGTCTGGGAGCTGACCCTCGGTTGCAACCTGCGCTGCCTCCACTGCGGCTCGTATGCCGGCAACAAGCGGCGTGATGAGCTGAGCCTCGAGGAGTCCTTGAAGATCGCCGACCAGCTCGCGGCGATGGGCTGCGAGAGGGTGACCCTCGGCGGCGGCGAGCCGACGCTCAACCCCGACTGGCACCTGATCGGCAAGCGCCTCACGGAGCGCGGTGTGCGGGTCAACATGATCGCCAACGGCTGGCGCTGGACCAAAGAGCACGTCGACCGGGCGAAGGAGGGTGGGCTCGCCAACGTGGCGTTCTCTCTCGACGGCTTCAAGGAGGCCCACGATCGGCAGCGCCGCGAGGACTCCTACCGGCGGGTGATCGAGGCGATCGACATCTGCGTCGCCGAGGACATGCCGGTGTCGGTGATCACCACGATCAACAAGCTCAACGCGCCGACGCTGCGTGACCTCCGTGATTTCCTCAGCGACAAGGGTGTCGCCAGCTGGCAGCTGCAGATCGGCATCCCCTCAGGGACGATGAGCCACTACAAAGACGAGCTGGTGATCGAGCCCGAGGCGATGCTCGAGCTGGTGCCGCTGATCGCCGAGCTGCGCAACGATGACGTGCCAAAGCCAATTGTTTATCCATCTGATAACATTGGATATTTTGGCGTACACGAGAAGGCGCTGCGCGACCGCGGCGCTCAGATCAACTTCTGGATCGGTTGCCGCGCCGGGCTCCAGGTGATCGGGATCGAGAGCGATGGCGGCGTCAAGGGCTGCCTCTCGCTGCCCTCGGCGATGCACGGCAAAGAAGACATCTTCCTCGAGGGCAACCTCCGTGAGCAGTCGCTCCGCGACCTATGGACCCGCGAGGGGGCCTTCTCCTACAACCGCGACTTCGCCGTCGAGCAGCTCTCGGGCTTCTGCGCGCGCTGCCGCTTCCGCGACATCTGCCGCGGCGGCTGCGCCTGGACAGCCTACAGCCACACCTCGAACCGCTTCGACAACCCCTACTGCTTCTACCGCCAGGCGGTGGTGCGGCGCCGCTTCGATCTGATCGACGAGGAGCCCACCGACGACGAGATCACCTACGCCGAGCCCGGCCTCGACTACGCCCACGACGATCCCGCGATGACCTCGGCGGCGAAGGCGCGGCAGCAAGCCGAGCAGGCCGAGGTGCAGCGACACCCATGGCCCGTGCAGCGCGCGGCCACACCGACTGACGCTCCCACGAGGAACAGCGATGCCTGAGTACGCCCTGAACTCCCTAGACTCCGCTGGCTTCGTTGCTCGTCAGGCTGGCGCCTTCTCGTCACTCGCGCTGCTCGCGCTGCTCGCCGTGGGCTGCCCTCAGAGCCAGCGCGCCAGCTCCGCGGCGGGCGCCGGGGTAAGAGCAGACAAGACGAGCAAGACGAGCGAGACGAGCGAGACGAGCGAGACGAGCGAGACGAGCGAGACGAGCGAGACGAGCAAGACGAGCGCCCGCTTGCAGGTCACGTTGAAGGCGGTCTCGGTCGACAAGGCCAAGCCCGAAAACCACCGCTTCGGCGCGCTGACGTTGTTGGCCGCCTATGAGCTCGAGTCATCTCATCGGCGCTTCGGCGGCCTCTCCGGGCTGGCGCTCTCGAGCGATGGCAAGCGGCTTTTCATGATCAGCGACCGTGGCTACTGGTTCTCGGCGACCCAGCAGCTGCGGCCCCGGACAGGCGCCCTCCATGGGCTGAGGGGCTGGCGTGGGGGCAAGCTGCTCGGCGTCGATGGGCGCCCAGTGAGAGGGCGTAAGAGCGACGCCGAGTCGATCGAGGTTCGCGGCGATCATCTCTATGTGGGCTTCGAGCACGACCACCGCGTGCTGCGCTACAGCGGCGGCCTCGACAAGACGCCAAGCGCAGCATGGCTCCCTCCGCTGCTGCGTAAGGCGCCGGAAAACGGCGGCCTCGAGGCGATGACCACACTCCTCGACGGGCGCCTGCTGACGATCTGCGAGAAGTATAAAGACGACAGCGAGGCGCTGCGCGGCTGGATCGTCGATCCGGCGAAGAAGAGCGCCGAGGCGCTAGCGCTGATCCCCTCGGAGAGCTTCAAGCCGACCGATCTCGCGCTGCTGCCCAGCGGCGACGTGCTGCTCCTCGAGCGCGCCTACTCCCTCCTCGGGGGCACGCGAATGCGGCTACGACAAATCGCCAAGGCCTCGCTGAAGGCCGGCGCGCGCCTCGCGCCCAAGGAGCTGATGCGCCTCGACCGCCGCCATCTGGTCGACAACTTCGAGGGCCTCGCTGTGCAGCCCCATCAAGCGAGCGGCAAGCTGCTGGTCTACATCATCTCCGATGACAACTTCAGCCGTCTTCAGCGCACCCTGCTCTATCAGCTCGCGCTGCCCCTCGCGCCCTAAGCGCACCCCTACACATGCCTCCCGTCGCCGGGTACAGCGCTGTCGGCCTCAGAGAGCGCGCCGTACCACCCGTATGGCTCGTGTCTTCGGCTACGAAATCGGCTCGGCCGCTCAGCACCCGGCTCGGTCCCGAATGTGTGGGGGGTGCTCTAACTCACAGATGCGATCTCGAAAAACCGCGACCTCTTCGAGAAAACCGTGTCCTCGCGGCGCGCAAGGTCGCGAAACCACGTGATGGGTCCCTGGCATGAGCGTTGCTTAAGGACCGCCCCATGACGCACTTCACGCTTACGAGCACCCCTACAAATGCCTCCCATCGTCGAGGACAACACGGCCGGCCGCTGTAGCAAGCAACCGACGAGCAACAACCGCTGTGATTTCGCAGACCAGCGCGGCGACGGGAGGAAAGTTGGTCAGCGCTCTAGGCCTCAGAACGTTCGCCGTAGCACGACGCTTCGTCTTCCCGTCTTACTGTTAACCGGCGCGCTGACCGCGCTCGCCATCGGCTGCGATGGTCGCCAACCAGCCCAGAGCGGCGACGCCGGCCTCGCTGTCGATCTCGGCGGTGGCAGCGACACTCGCAGCGTCGCCCTGGACATGAACCCATCTTGTCCTCCCGACGCCGATCCCGAGCTCGCCGTGACGCTGAAACTAAACATGGGCGGCGTGGTCGCGGTCGTGACCAACGTCGGCTGCAAGCCGGCCTACCGGATGGTCGGCTGCTGCGGCGAAGGCGATCCGATACCCCAGGTCCCTAGCGGCAGCGGCGGCTGGATCGACGCTCAATGCTCTTCGATAGGCTCCTGCTGCGAGAAGCCGCCGCACTGCGTCGGCCTCGAGCCGGGGCAGAGCGTCGAGGTGCCCGTGAGCGCGCTCGAGCAGCGCCGCTGCTGCGGCAGGACCTACCGCGTAGGGCTGCCCTACTCGCGAGACCCGAGCTGCAACGAATACGATTCCCTCCCCGGGCTGATCGCCTACTCGAACTCGGTCACGCTGGCCACCCCCGATCCCTGTGAAGGCAAGACGCCCTGCGGTCCCAAAGCGCTGACCAACTTACCTCCCGTCGCTGCGCTGGTCTGCGAAATCACGGCGGTTGTTGCTCGTCGGTTGCTTGCTGCCAGCAGGCGCCCTCCTCGCTCATACGCCGTGATTCCGCATCCTTCGCGCAGCTCGGTCCGGTCAGCTGATCAGCGCTCTAGCCGACGACCCAGACGACCGCAGCTGCTGGGGGGGCACGGCTGCTCGCTGCGGAGAATGCGCAGCATCCTCCGCAGCGGCTCGGCGGCGCCCCAGAGCAGCTGGTCGCCGACGCTGAAGGCGCCGAGGTAGTCGGGGCCGAGGCGCAGCTTGCGCAGTCGCCCGACCGGCACGTCGAGGGTGCCAGTGACCGCGGTCGGGGTCAGCTCGCGGAGCGTGGCGTCCTTGTCGTTTTCGACCACGCGAACCCACTCGTTGGCCTCGCCGATGATCGCCCTCAGCTCGTCGAGCGGCGCGTCCTTGGTCAGCTTGATCGTGAAGGCCTGGCTGTGGCAGCGCATCGCGCCCACGCGCACGCAGATGCCGTCGATCGCGATCGGCGTCTTCGTACCGAGGATCTTGTTGGCCTCGACATAGCCCTTCCACTCCTCGCGGGTGTCGCCCTCGGGCATCGCGCGGTCGATCCAGGGGATCAGGCTCCCGGCTAGCGGCACCGAGGTGGCCTCGCAGCCGAGGCTGCCGTCGCGGAGCGCGCCTGCCACCGCGGCGTCGAGCGCCAGCACCCCGCGCCCCGAGTCGTCGACCTCTGCCGCCGCCGCGTTGACCAGGCTGCGCATCTGGGTGATCAGCTCGCGCATCGCCCGCGCCCCAGCGCCGCTGGCGGCCTGATAGGTCATCGAGGTCATATGCTCGACGAGGCCTTCGCGGAAAAGCCCGCCAAGGGCCATCAGCATCAGCGAGACCGTGCAGTTGCCCCCGACGTAGTTGCGTACGCCCGCGCCCAACGCCTCATCGATCACCGATCGGTTGACCGGGTCGAGGATGATCACGCTGTCTGTGTCCATCCGTTTGGCGCTCGCGGCGTCGATCCAATAGCCATCCCAGCCCGCCGCGCGCAGCTTGGGTAGGACCTCTTGGGTGTAATCGCCACCCTGGCAGGTCACGATCACCTGATGCGTCTTCAGCGCGTCGACATCGAAGGCGTCGCCCAGCGGCGCCGCGTCGACGCCGACGTCTGGCGCCGCTTGGCCGACCTGCGAGGTCGAGTAGAAGGTCGGCGTCAGGCCGGCGAAGTCGTCCTCGGCCTGCATCCGCGCCATCAACACCGAGCCGACCATGCCGCGCCAGCCCACAAACCCCACGTTTTCAATCGCCATCTTGTTGCTCCGAGACAGCGGCGTCTGCAGGCACGCCACGAAAAAAACGGGCAGCTGGCAAAACCCAGCTGCCCGTCTCAGGGTGGATGAAGGGACTTGAACCCTCGACTCCCGGGACCACAACCCAGTGCTCTACCGACTGAGCTACATCCACCGTATCTTCAATATGTTACGCACCTACGAGCGTGCACCGCCAGGCGACGATGCCCTCTGTTGGAGCACGCCTGGCAGGACTCGAACCTGCGGCCGCCGGCTTAGAAGGCCGATGCTCTATCCAGCTGAGCTACAGGCGCTCGCGCTCACCCTCGACCCTTCGGTCGAAAACGAACGCCAGCTAGATAGCAGCGCGCCGCGCTGTTGTAAATAGGGCGGCGCAACGATGAGGCACCAGCCAGTCGAAGAGCCAGCAGGCGCACGCCCGAAGCGGAGCAGACCCATCGGCCACGCCGACGGGAGCCGCCTACGCGTCCATGTCCTTCCAGCGGCGGGCCAGCCGGCCAAAGACGAAGAGCGCGATGGCGGCGACGGCTCCGATGACCGCGAAGGGGATCCAGACCCAGAGGTGCGGCGCGTAGGTCTTCCAGAGCAGCTTGTTGACCTCGAGACGTTCGGTCTTCAGCTCCTTGGCCAGCGTGATGAAGGCCTCGTTGCGCTCGACGCCGATGATCTTCTCTAGCGTGTCGACGTCGCCGTCCCAGCTCTTCCCCTGCCCAAGAGGCGTCTTTTCGAGCAGATAGCGCAGGGCCAAGATCGCCTTCTCTCCGCGCGTGCCATAGAGCTTGCCCTGCAGCAGGGAGCCGACGAAGAGCCCGACGCCGACCGGGATGTTCACATAGCCGAGGTAGAGGGCCTTCTTCCCAGGAGGCGCGATCAGCCCGAGATACTCCTGCTTTTTCGGCCCCGTGAGCATCTCGCCGAGCGAGAAGAAGCTGATGCCGAGCAGGAGGCTCCAGCCGCTCATGGTCAGGCCGGCGACCAACACGCCCGCGGTGGCCATCAGCATCCCGATCAGCATCGCCGAGAGGGTGCGCATCTTGCGCACGAGCCAAGAGACTGGCACGACGAGGGCGACGATCAGCACCGAGTTGAGCGAGATCAGCACCTGCTGCGGTACGCGCGTCAGGCCGGTGTCGCCGACCTCGGTCAGCGAGGTGGGCAGCCAGGCCGCGACGGCGGAGCTGTCGATCCAGTCTTCGATGAAGTTCGGCTGCAGATCCCAGAGCTGATACATCATCAGCCAAAAGCAGGACATGATCAGCAGCCAGGTGATCAGCCGCGCGTCCCAGATGTTGACCAGCGTCCGCTTGCCGACCTGCCAGAGTGTCTCGGTCTTATTCGCGCCCGAGGGGATGTCTTTGAACGTCAAGAGCAGCAGCCCGTTGACCGCCGTCGCGGCGGCGCCAGCGAGCATCAGGCGCTGCCAGCCGTCAGCGCTCTTGTCACCGACGATCGGCCCGGCGATGTAGTGGGCCGCCACCGAGCCGATGTTCACAACCCAGTAGAAGATGCCCCAGCCCATCGAGGCGTTGGATTTATCCATGCTCTGGGCGAGAGATCCCTGGATGCTCGGCTTGAAAAACGCCGTGCCAGCGGCGAGCAAGAGGACCCCGGCGAAGAAGCCGTGGTAGCTGTGCATGAAGGCCATCGCCACGTAGCCACCGAGGTTCATCGCCACCGAGAGGGCGAGGATCGTCTTGTAGCCGTAGCGATCGGCCACGCCCCCGGTGAAGATCGGCAGCCCCGACTGGACGATCGCCCACCACGCGTAGATCCAGCCCTTATGGCTCGCTGTGAGGTGCAGCCCACCCGGGTTCTTCTCGCCGACCTGCATGATGTAGATCGGCGCCATCACGCGCAGGCAGAAGTAGCCCAGGCGCTCGAACATCTCGATGCTGTTGAGTAACCAGAAGACCAGCCCGAAGCGCCGCTTCTCGGTCGGCTCCTCGGTTGACTCCTCAATGCTCTCAGCGCTCTCTCGCGCCTCATCGGGGTCTGGTCGTTCGCCTCGCTGTTTTTTCGGGTCGTCGCTCAATACGCTACTCCAACCGCGGCCCCCCTGCCCCCCGCTGGCTCGTCTCCTATAGCACGAAGGTCGCCGCCGAGAGCGCCGTCAGCCTCGGTTGGTGCCGGTTCTTCGCCCGGCTCACCTTCGGTCGTCAAGACTGGCGGCGTTGGCGTAGGATCTCCCTCGGGGTGGGCCTTTTGTCTCAGCCAACCCGGGAGCTTCGTGGACCACTCCGGACGACGACATCGACGCGACCCCGTAAGGTGGGGGGTAGAGTTGAGCGCCTCCAGCTGGGAGGAGGTGGTCCAGCTCAGCACCGACAATGTCAGCCGCGGCGGGCTGTTCGTGCAGTCGCGGCAGAGCGTTGAGCTTGGCGCGCGACTGCGGGTGACGCTGACGCTCCCCGACGGCTCTTGAATGGAGGTCGAGGGGATCGTCGCGCATCTCGCGCGTCCCGGTGAGACGAAGGTCACCGGCTTCGGCGTGCGCTTCGACGACAAGCACGCGATCGACCTCGCCATGCTCGAAGCCACCGCCAGCAGCCACGCGGCTACGACGATCGCCGCATCCAGCCCTTCCTCGCCTCGAGCCCGGTGCAAACCAAGCCCGGACCCAACGGTCAGGTGCTGGCTTCGGTCCACGGCCACCTGCTGGCCCTGCCTCAGGTCTGCGCCGAGATCCTCCGCGAGCTGGCGCAGATCGGCGAACAGGCCTCGGGAGAGGCGGTGCAGCGCGCTGTGCTCTCGGTCCCGCTCGGCTACACGCCGCTCGAGCGCGCCTCGCCGGAATCCAGGTGATGGCGGTGATCGAGGAGCCGGTGGCGGCGGCGATGGCCTATAATCTCGGACGCGCCGACGGTGAGCTGATCGCGATCGACGACTTCGGCGGCGGCACCTTTGACTGCACCTTGCTCCAGATCAAAAACCAGCGCTTCAGGCTGCTTGGCTCGGGGGGCGACGCTTGGCTCGGCGGGGACGACTTCGACCTCGCGATGGCCAAGCACGCCGCGAACGACTTCTGGCGCCAACACAGGATCGACCTGCATAAGCGGGCGGTGGAGTGGCAGCGGCTGGTGCTGCTCTGTGAGCGGGTCAAGCGGAAGCTGACCCGCGACAAGCGCGTCGAGCTACGCGCTCGCAGCCTCGTCACCACGGCGCAGGGTCCGATCGACCTCGCCGTGCGCTTCGATCGGCAGCTCTTCGCCGAGCTCTGTGGCGTGCTGGTCGAGCGCTCCGTCGCCGAGATGGACCGCTGCCTCTCGGAGGCCGACATCAAACCGACCGATCTGAACCACGTGGTGCTCACCGGCAGCGTGAGCCGCATCCCATTGGTGCGTCAGCATCTCCAGCATTACTACCAGCGCGAGATCCAGCTCGCGGTCCATCCGGAGCAGGCGATCGTCGTCGGCAACGCGATCTACGCGCGCTTCTTGCTGCTCACCGGCGGCAAGAAGATGCCAATTTAGCCCGCCCGTCGCGACGCTCGCCCTTTGAATTCGGCTCTTTTTCGCTCGACCTCGCCGTAGCAGGGACCCGAACCCAAGCCCGATCGCCATCGGCGCGTTGCGCCGGGGGCGGTGTCGCCCTACCATGCGAAGCGATGGCGACCAACTGCCCTAAATGCGGCACGGAGATCGCAGAAGGGCGCACCTTCTGCCTGGCCTGTGGCGCCTATCTGGCGCCCCCACAGCAAGGAACCGTGCCAGCGATGGTGGGTGGTGGTCCGCTGGGCCCCTCGGGGGCGGCGGCCCAGACCCGTGGCTACGGCTCCGGCTCGGCTCCCTCGCCTCCGAGCCCCCGCACGGGGCTACCATCTGCGCCTCCACCCCAGCAGCAAGCACCACGGGCGGTCGCCCCCACGGGGCCCGCCTATCAACCCCCAATCGCTGGGCCTCCTCCAAAAGCCCCGGCCTCTCCCCCTCCAGCAGGGGCAGAGCCCCACGGCGCTCCTCCGACGAGCCCGCGCGGACAGCCTACAGGCCCCCCGCCCGGTGCTCCCCTCAGCGCGGCGAGCGTGGGCGCTCGAACCGGTACGGTACGACAGCACGTGGTAGGCGTCGCGCCGACGATCCAAGCCCTCTCCCCCGGCAAGGGCGAGCCTCGGCCTATCCCTGGGGCTCCACAGCCCGCATCGGCACCTGTGGCGAGCGTGGACCATGGCGCGACGCGCGGCTTTGGGCAGGCGCCCGTCACCGCTGGGCAGCCCAGGCCTGCTGGCGGTGCTGAAGACCTCGCCATGGCCTCGACGATGTTCGCCGCCGATGGCGGCGCCGAGGTCGCGGCTGCGCTCAGTCAGCTTGAGAAGGCGTCGGACGCTCCAGCGGGAGGGCTTGAGCCCCCCGACATCGCGGCTGGGGAGCTCCAGAACTGGGACGACGACACGCCCGCGGACGCAGCGTGGAGCAACAACATGCCGGCAGGAGACGCCAACCCTGCTCCCGCCGCCGATCAACCTGCGCCCGTCGCTGCTCGTCGCGCCGCGTCGATGACCGGACCGCCGATGAGCGGGCCGACGTTCTCACCCGCCTCGGTGGTCAAGCCACGCAACAAAGAACCGACGCCAAGACCGAGCGACACCCCCGCCGCGCCCTCGCCTTCGGGTGGGCGAGCTCTTCAGGTCACCTCGACGCCGGCGCCAACCGGCGCGCCCGTGAGCGAGGCGACCACGACGCCACGCGCCGAGGCGGGCTCTCTCCCAACCGGCGGGATGGCCCCCTCGAGCTTACTGCTCTGCACCGCCGACCTCCGCGATGACTACACTGTCCTCGACGTGGTCAGCGCGCGGGCCGAAGGGGCGAGCTACCGGGCGGCTGTCGAGGCGCTGAAGGGCGAGCTTCGGCGGGGCTGCGAGCGGCTCGGTGGTGACGCCGTGATCCAGCTGCGCCTCGAGCGCGAAGACGCCGGCCGCGTCGTCTACGGGACGGGCACGGTCGTGCGGCGCGGCTGACGGTCGCGCGGCCTTTGAGTAAGAGCGTAAGGGTCGATGCGCATCATGTCAGACGTGCAGCCCGCAGGGCAGGCCGTGATCACGGTCAAGGGTTCGCGCTTCATCGCGGTCGTGCTGCGTGTCCGCGACGACGCCGGGCTCCAGCGCTGGCTCCGGCGACGCCGACGGGAGCTGAAGAAGGCCTGTCACCACTGCTGGGCGGCGCGCCTGCGCGGCCCCAACGGGCGGCTGGTGGAGCAAGCCCGTGATGACGGTGAGGTCGGACGGCCAGGGCTGAAGCTGCTGGAGCTGCTGCGTGCGCGAGAGCTCGAGGGAGCGCTGGTCGTCTCACGGATCTTCGGCGGCGTAAAGCTCGGCCCCGGCGGCGTCGGGCGAGCCTTCCGCGAGGCCGGCGTTGCCGCGCTCGACGCCTCGCGCTGATCTCCTCGTCGCCCCCCCGCGACGAGGTGAGCGTCTGGCGCACCCGCTAACGGGAGGACGGTGTGGGGCGCTCGCGAGATCAGAGCGGCTACGGCAGGCTAAACGCTTTCAAGTAAGCGTAGGCGGCGACCATGAAGTGCGGCTTGGCGTTGTGGCCGCCGGTCGTCGTGAGGGCGAGCTTGTTCGGGTAGCCGAGGGTCGTCATCCGCTCTGAGAGCTGGCAGGCGTAGTAGACGCTCACCACGTCGTCGTCGATCGCGTGGCCGATGTAGCCGGCGGGTTTGTAGGCCGGGTTCGTTGGGATCGTCTGGGGCTTCTCGGCGCCGGTGCAGCTGCACCAGCCGGTCATCCCGGACATCACGCCGCAGCTGGGGCTCGAGGCGCCTTGCCCGTTGAAGATGCAGTCGTAGGTCGTCGGGCAGCGCACCAGGCCGCCACCAGCGGAGGCGAAGCCGGCGATCCGATCAGCGAGCAGCATCGCGGCGAACTGGGCGAAGAACGCGCCGTTCGAGTAGCCTCCGGTGTAGACGCGCTTGGGGTCGATGTTGTAGACGCGCTTGGCCTCGGCGATCGCCGCCGCCACGGCCTTGAGGTCGTTGTTGGTCGCGAAGGTCATGTTGGGGTAGGTCTGGAAGTAGACCTCGCCGGGGTCGTGCTGATCCCAATCGCCCAGGGGCTGCTTCAGCGGCGCGATGGAGACGACGTACATCCCCTCGGCGTCCGCTAGCTCGTTGGCAGAGATGTCATAGATGCCGTCTTCGGCGCTGCCGTCGGTGGAGGGGCAGGCGACGATCAGCGGCTGCCCCGGCTTGAGGTTGATCGGCCGGTAGACCGCCATCGGTCGCGCCACACCGTCGACGGTCAGCGTGAGGTTGGTGAAGCCGACGTTCGGGTTGGCGGGGAAGGTCCCGGTGTAGGTCACGCCGATGTCGTAGGGCGCAGCCGTGTCCGGCTGCAGCGTGGCGACATCCGAGGTAGGCGACCTATCTGGCGTCGGACCATCCTTCGCGACGTCTAGGACCCGTGCGCTGTCGTCCGGGCCGATATCTGCCGCCGCATCCAAACCGGCCTCGTGGCCAGGGGTCGCGCCGTCGTCGGAGCAGCCGGCGAAGAGCACGGCTACCACCACTAGAGCGGGAAACACCGTCTTGATGAACATGACGCGCATCTTATCACTTGCAGCCCATGACGCGCATCTTCTCTACGAAGCATGTCCGGGACCGACTCCCGGATAGCGCCCCAGCTTGGCAAGGAGCCGTCCCAGGCGCTGATCGAAGCGCTCCAGGCTCTCATCGACCTGACCCTTTGCGGGGTAGATCGCGTAGAGCGCTCGGAGCGCGGGCGGACCGACGTTGGGCATCACCACGTTTGCCCCGCGACCCAGGCCAGAGGCGCGCGCCTCCGCGCCGAAGGTCGCCAAGGCGGTGGTCGAGGGGATATGGGCTCGCGGCAAGAGCAGCCGCGTCAGGGCCACGGCCTTGCAGGTCAGCTCGGCGCTCGCCGGAACCTGCTCACCTTCGGCTAAGGGCGCCGGCCCCTCACCTCGGCCCAGCGGCGTCTCGGGGTGCGGCAAGAAGGGACCAAGGCCGACCATCTGCAGGCCGAGGCGGTGAAGCAGCAGCAGATCGTTGGTGAGGCTTCGGTAGCTCTGTCCAGGCAAGCCGACGAGCATCCCGCTGCCGACCTGGTAGCCAAGCGCGCGCAGCTGATAGAGCAACGCGATCCGTCGCTCGACCTCCGGCGCGTGGGGATGGAGCGCCGCGTAGAGCGTGGGGTCGGAGGTCTCGAAGCGCGCCAGGTAGCGATCGGCCCCGGCGGCTCGCCAGCGCGAGAGCTCGTGGTGTGACCGCTGGCCGAGGCTGAGCGAGATCGCCAGGCCTGTCTCGCGGCGCAGCCGCTCGATCAGCGCCGCGACCCAGCCGACCTCGAGGCCCGAGTCCTCGCCCGCCTGCAGCACCACCGAGCCATAGCCGCAGCGGACAGCCCGCGCCGCGCTCCACAGCACCTGCGCCTCGTCGAGGCGATAGCGCGACAGGTCGCGCAGCTCCACCCCGATGCCGCAGTAGCTGCAGCGGCAGCGGCAGATATTCGAGAGCTCGATCAGCCCCCGCAGGTGCACCGCGTCACCGACCTCCTGGGCGCGGACCCGATCGGCGTAGGCGTAGAGCGCCGCGAGCCGCTCTGGATCGTCTTCGCGCAGCCAGCGCTCGAGCGTGGCGCGGTCCAGCACGGCGCCGTCTGGATCGCAGATGGGCATCAGCGATCGCTGGCTCGCGCCGGCTGCGCTCGTCGCGCGTCGAGGAGCGCCCGCGCCGCGGGGAAGGGACCGAGGGCGCGCTCGAAGATGCCTAGGCTGTAGGCGATGGCGAGCCCGTAGTTGGTCACCGGCACGTTGGCCTGGCGGCAGCGCAAGAGCCGCGAGAGCATCGCGCGGCGGTTGAACATGCAGGCGCCGCAGTGCACGACCAGGTCGTAGGGCGCGAGATCGTCGGGCCAGTCACGACCGGCCACGGTGTCGATCTCGAGCTGCCCGCCGACGTATTGAGTCAACCAGCGCGGGATCTTGACCCGGCCGATGTCTTCGGCGATGGGATGATGTGAGCAGGCCTCGGCGATCAGCACGCGGTCGCCGGCGCGGAGCCGGTCGATCGCCAGCGCTCCCTCGACCTGCGTCAAGAGCTCACCTTTGAAGCGCGAGAAGAGCACCGAGAAGGAGGTCAAGGGGACCTCTGGCGGCGTGTCGGCGGCGACCTCGAGGAAGGCCTGGGAGTCGGTGACCACCAGCCTCGGCGGCACGGCGAGGCGCTGGAGGGCCGCGCCCAGCTCTCGCTCCTTGACCACCAGCGCCATCGCGTCGCCATCGAGCAGATCGCGGATCGCCTGCACCTGCGGCAGAATCAGCCGGCCCTTCGGCGCCTCCTTGTCGATCGGGACCACCAGCACCGCGAGCTCGCCAGGTCCGACGAGGTCGGAGACGATCGCTGGGTTGTCGAGGAAGCCTGCGGGCGCAGCGATGAGCAGCGCCTCGCGCAAGGCGCTGATGCCGCGCCCCTCGGTCGCCGACGTGCGCACGACCTGTGGCCGGGTGGGCGCCTCGCCGTGCTGCCGCGCCTGATGGCCGTGGTCGCTAGCCGGTGTCGGCACGGCGCAGCTCGCGGGCAGCGTCGCTATGACCGCGCCGGAGTCGAGCGGCGCCTCGTCGGCCGGCTTTGGATGGCTCGGCTCGGAGGGCAGCACGGCGGCGACCGCCTGCTCGAGATCGACCTTGTTTTCGACGACGACCACCGGCGTGCCGAGCTCGGAGAAGAGCCCCAGCAGCTGCTCTTCGAACTCGCCCCAGACGCCGGACTCGGTGACGAGGACGGCCAGATCGGTACGATCGATCACCCGGCGCGTCTTGGCCACCCGGGCCTCGCCGAGGGAGCCGACGTCGTCAATCCCCGCCGTGTCGATGAAGAGCACGGGGCCGAGGGGCAAGAGCTCCATCGGCTTCTCGACGGGATCGGTGGTGGTGCCCGGCTGGGGGCTCACGATCGACACGGCCTGCTGCGTGATCGCGTTGAGCAGGCTCGACTTGCCGACGTTGCGGCGCCCGAAGAGGCCGATATGCAGCCGAAAGCCGCGAAAGACGCGTTGGCGCCGCGCCTTGCCGTGGCGGAGCGGCGGTGGACGCTTTGCAGCCACCCTCAATCACTCTCCAGTCGACAGCAGGCCTCGAGCGCGATCAAGGCGCCGAACTCGGCTGCGGAGTAAGCCCTCGTCGACCACGATCTCGCGCAGCGCGCTGCCCTCGGCCCGCGCCCGCGAGGCCAGCGTCGCCGCTCGGGCGTAGCCCAGCGTGCCGGCCAGCGCCGTCGTCGCCGCCGTGGCGCCGGCGATCTGCGCAGCGCAGCGCTCCCGATGAAGAGCACCCCTAAACCTTCGGGATCGAGCCGGGTGCTGAGCTGCCGAGCCGATGTCGTAACCGAAGAAACGAGCCATCCTGGGGGTCTGCTGCGCTGCGAACCTGAGGTCATCGCTGCCGACTTCGCTACCACGTCTCGACGTCGCGCGCTCAGCAGAACACGTCGCGCTGGCCCCTGCGCACCAGCGCCAGCATCCGCTCGGTCTGCTCACGAACCTCGGGCTCGAAGCTGGCCAGCGTCTCGGCCAGGCAGCTCTCGCCGACTACCCGGGTCTGCTCCGAGGCGTGGTCGAGGAGATACTCGCAGAAGGTCGAGAGGCCGTTGGGGTCGCAGTGGCGTTTGATCTCGCCAGGCTTGGCCAGATCCATGAAGTCCGCCCCCGTGCGCCCCAGGCGATAGCAGGCGGTGCAGAACGAGGGGAAATAGCCCAGCGAGGCGATGTCGCGGATCACGGCCTCGAGCGGTCGGTGATCGCCGAGGGCGAACTGCTCGGTGGCCGCGCCCTCGGTGTAGCCGCCAGGGTTGGTGCGGCTGCCGGCGGAGATCTGGGAGACGCCGAGGGCGAAGCTCTCGCGTCGGATGCTCGCCGACTCGCGGGTCGACATGATGATCCCGGTGTAGGGCACGGCGAGGCGCAGGATGGCGACGATCTTGCGGAAGGCGAGATCGCTCACCGCGTGGGGAGGCTGGGCGGCGATCGACGAGCCAACGGCGGGCTCGAGGCGCGGCACGCTGATCGTATGCGGACCGACACCCCAGCGGCGCTCGAGGTGGCGGATATGGCCGAGCATCGCCATCAGCTCGTAGCGCCAGTCGAAGAGGCCGAAGAGCACACCGATCCCGACGTCGTCGATCCCGGCTTCGAAGGCTCGATCCATCGCGCCGAGGCGGTAGTCGAAGTCGCTCTTGGGGCCGCGGGTGTGAACGCGCGCATAGGTCTCGCGATGGTAGGTCTCTTGGAAGAGCTGGTAGGTCCCGATGCGCCGTTGCCGCAGGCGCGCGAACTCCTCGACGCTCAGCGGCGCGACGTTGACGTTGATCCGGCGGATCTCCCGTCCCTCGCCGAGGCGCACGCCGTAGATCGTGTCGAGGGCGCGCAGCACATAGTCGAACCCATCTCTAGGATACGCCTCCCCCGCGACCAGAAGCAGACGCTTATGCCCCTCCTCGACCAACGCCCGAGCCTCTGCGGCGATCTCCTCCTGAGAGAGCGCTCGCCGTTTCACCTGCTCGTTTGCCGCGCGGAAGGCACAATAACTGCATTCGTTGGCGCAGAGGTTGGACACGTAGAGCGGGGCAAAGAGCACCAGCCGACGGCCGTAGATCTCCTCTTTCACGCCTCGGGCAGCAGCGAAGAGCTCGCCGAGGAGCTCTGGATCGGAGAGGTCGAGCAGCGTGGCAACCTCTTCCATGGTCAACCCCGCCAGCGCGCGCCCCTTGGCCAGCACCTCGCGCGTGACTGAACGATCAACACGACGGGCGCGCTGGAGTTGGTCTTGGATCGTCTTGTCGGTTGGGAGGATGCGCTCCATCTGCTTGTCCTCACTGCCGCTGATGATGTCAGGGTGTTCGTGAATCGTTTCACATTGTGAAATGTATCACAAGACAAGTCGACGCGCAGCCTATCTTTCCTTGAAACCCTTTCGATTTCAGTGGGCTAACTATAGCCTGCGGCGACTGTAGCGAGTCTGTCTTGGAGCTCGAGGGGCAACGGCTGGGGGATCGTGATCGTGAACTCAGCCCAGCTACCTTGCTTGGACCGAGCCTCAATCCGGCCGCCATGCATCCGGACGACACGCCAACAGACATACAGGCCGAGCCCCGTGCTCCGTTGGCGGCGCAGCTCTTTGGCCCGCAAACACGAGAACCGTCGAAACAGGCGGCCTTGCTCTGCCTCATCAAAGCCAGGGCCTTCGTTCCAGACGGCGACCTTGAACGCCCCGGCATCTTCTTCCGAGCAGCCGCCGATCGAGTCGGCGCCGAGACCCTCACAACGCTCGAGAGTGAGCCGCAGGTGCCCCCCGCGTTGGCCGTACTTCACGGCGTTGGTCAGCAGGTTCGTCGTCGCGAGCCGCAAATACTCTAGATCGCACTCGACGAGCAGGTCGTCTTTCGGCAGGTGGAGCTCGACGCTCATACTCCGCGCGTCGAGCTGCGGCCGCACCAGCTCGAGGGCGGCCTCGATCACCTGGTGTTGGAGATCGACGTGCTGATCGACATCCAGCGTGACCCGGTCCCCTTCGAGCAGCGCGAGGTCGTGAAAGTCCTTGAGCTGCTCGAGCAGATCCTCGCCCTTCTGCTGCAGGTCCTCGAGGCGCTGACGCTGCTCCTCGACCAAGTCGCCAAGCTCGCCGCCGAGCACCTTCTCGGCGTCGAGGAGCATTGATGTGATGGGACCCTTCAGGCCTCGGGTGACGAAGCTCATCAGCTCATTGAAGGCCCTGTTTGCCTCACGGAGCTGGTAGAGCCGGTAGGTCTTCTCCACGGCCTGCGTGAGCCGCTCGACGATCGCGTGATGCTTGCGCACGTCGCGCTCGCTGTAGCTGTTCGGCGTGCGCGAGCTGCGAAAGAGCACGCCGATAACCTGCCGATCGAGCACCAGCGGGCAAGTCATGCTCGATCGCACGCCCTCTTTGACCAGCGCTCGGGTCGAACGGCTCTCGGGGCGCGCCTCGAGATAGGCCTCGAGGTCGTCGATGATCCGTGGGCGCCCTTCGCGAAGCACACAGGCCAGCGAGCTGTCGTCGATGTCCTCGCTGTAGCCGGCAGGCAGCTGCAGCGCGTCGTAGCTCGCCACCGCGCAATGAGAGACCAACCGCGCCCCGTCTTCGAGGAACGCGATCGACAACCGTTCACAAGGAAAGATCTCGCGCGAGGCCTCGAAGAGATACTCGAGCAGCGTCTCAGTATTTGGCGCAGCCCCGATCTTCTGGTTGATCGTCGCAAGCACCCGCAGCTCGTTGGCTGATAGCTCGCCGAGCTTCAGCTTGCTGTCAGCGCTGCTGACGTAGCGTAGGTTATCACCCTGGACGGAGCTTTCCTGCTCTCGCTGGTTGTTTCGCGCCATGCGCTCCCTCTCTGACCTGGAGCCCATTGACGCAAAACGGCCTCCCCAAGCGCCCCACCCACTCCACTTAATACAGAGGAAAAGTATAGCAAGCGCAGCAGGAAAGCCGGAGTTGTCATTGAGTCTTTTCGAGATCCTGGAGACCTCTTCATCAGCTCTTGTTCACCCGGGGTCTCTAGGACGTATCCTGGTCATGGAGGTCTCGATGCGAAGAGCGCTCTGCGTGCTGGTCCTGACGATGGTCGGCTGTGGCGCCAAGAGCGCGCTGGTTGTCGAACGAGAGAGGGGCGACGCAAGTCTTGTCGACGGGCTGACACCTCCTTGCGCGAGCTTGCAGAGGTTCATCGGTCGCTTCGCTGGCGCCTGGAGCGGTGTGGTCAACTGCCTTGAGGAGAAGCACGCCTCGTTGGGGACGCTGGCCTTCGAAGGCCAGCCCGACGAGCAGGGAACCATACGTATTAACGGGAATTTTCGCGGGACCTTCTTCAACGGGAAGGCGCTGCGGAGTCGGATCTTCGGGGTGCTTCATTGTCTTGATGGCCCGACGGTGGACCTGGTCGAGATCGCCGTCGGTCAGGCCCAGGTGGGTCAGGCGCTCCGTGGCTGGCTCCGTGGCTGGAGCGTTAGCAACCAAGGACACACTCTCTCTGGCACCTGGCGCGTTGATCAATGGGACCCGCTCTGCATCGGCGCTGGCAGCTGGCAAACCAGAGCCGTCGGCGAGCGCTAAGAGCCCCCCACACATTCCTCCCGTCGCCAAGCACGGCACGGCCAGCCGCTCGCTAGAGCGCAGACCCGCTGACCTCCCGTCGCCGCGCTGGTCTGCGACATCACAGCGGTTGTCACTCGTCGGTTGCGTGCGACCAGCAGGCGCCCTGCTCGCTCCTACGCCGTGACGCCGCGTCCTTAGCGCAGCTCGGTCCGGTCAGCGGATCAGCGCTCTAGCGCAGCAAGTCCATCAACACCTTGCTGCGCAGGTGTGAGATCCGTCGGCCCAGCCGCGCCAGGTCGATCGCAGCGTAGGCTTCACCGAGGACCGCCTCCGTGCCGTCACGGCGACGCAAGAGCAGCGCCTCTCGGGGCTCTCGCCGGTACTCGATGATCGCGAGCTCATCCCAGCGCAGAAGCGCCACCTCACCGCGGCGAGCGATCACGACGCCGTTGTTTTGCAGCGCCACATAGTCGTCATCGCGCATCGCGCGCAGGAGCCGCATGATGCAAAGCAGGGGACCGCTGAGCACCAGCAGGCCTCCGACCAACGCTAGCCCGATCCGCGCCACCGGCACGACCTGGCCCAAGCTGCCGAGGCCTCGCAGGCCTCCGATCGCGCAGAGCGCGCCGCCAGTGACCATCGCCACGCCGAGGCCCCAGATCCGCAGCACGCGACGCCCCTGGTCCGGGCGGTACCACTCGACCATCCGCAGCGGGGGCTTCTTGTGGTCGAGCCCCTCGCCCTCGCGCTCGAGGTCTCGGTCGAGTCCAAGCTCTGCCATAGATCAGGGGTATCACGCAGAGGCGCCGGCGCAAGGGTGGGCGATGACGGCGGCTTGTGATACGCAGAGGTGTGCCTGAGGCGCGCCTCGTGGGGAGGCGCCTAGCACTCGGGAGGCATCGATGTACACGCCTTCAGTCAGGCCCACCGTGGCGCTCTTCGATGTTGACGGCACCCTGATCGACGCCGGCGGCGCCGGCAGACGCTCGCTCGAGCAGGCCTTTCGCCAGGTCGTCGGTGATGATCGGGGGCTCTCCTTTTCCTTCGCCGGTCAGACGGACCTGGCGATCATTCGCGAGGGTCTGCGGCAGAGCGCCGTCGATGACGTCGTGCGCGAGGAAAAGGAGGGGGCGATCATCGAGGCCTACCTGCGGCACCTCCCGGAGGAGGTCAACGCGTCGCCGGGCTATGAGGTCTTCCCTGGCGTGACCCTGCTGCTGCAAGCGGCGGCGCAAGTCGAAGGGTTGGTTGTCGGCTTGGGGACTGGGAACCTACGGCACGGCGCCAAGATCAAGCTCGACCGCGGTGGTCTGTGGCCTTTCTTCTCCTTCGGCGGCTTCGGCTCGGACGATGAGGATCGCGCGGCGATCCTCCGTGTCGGCGCCAAGCGGGGCGCCGAGACGCTCGGGATACCCGTGAGCGACTGCCGGGTGGTCGTGATCGGTGACACGCCTCGCGACGTCAACGCGGCCTTGGCGATCGACGCTGATTGTGTGGGCGTCGGCACGGGCTCCTCGAGCCCCGAGGAGCTCTTATCCTGTGGCGCGACCTGCGCCTTCGCCGACCTCGAGGCCGAGGGTGCCCTGCAGTCGATCTTGGAGCCGTGTCGAGAGGGCGCGTAGAGGCGCGGGTGATGCACGACGAAGGGGTGATCAAGTTCCGCGTCGCACATCGTCAGCTCGCCCTGCCCGCGCGCAGCTATGGCGAGCTGGCGGCGAAGCTGATCGCTTGGCGCGAGATCTTGGCCAAGACCGGCCTGGTCGGTCAGGACCCGGCGCGCTACGGCGGGGCTGGCTACGGCAACGTCAGCGCTCGTGTGGGCGCCCCCGCCTCGCCCCGCGGAGCGCGCCCCTTTCTGATCTCTGGCACCCAGACCTCGGGTCTAGCGCGGGTCGGCCTCGAGCAGCTCTGCGTGGTGCGCAGCTACGACCTCGCCAACAACAGCGCCGTCAGCGAGGGCTCGATCCACCCCTCCTCGGAGTCACTGACCCACGGCGCGATCTACGACCTCTCGCCGCATATCCGCGCCGTGCTTCACGCCCACGCGCCAACGATCTGGCGCCACGCCGGGGCGCTGCGGCTGCCCACGACCGATCCAGCGGCGGCCTACGGGACGACCGAGATCGCCTACGCCGCGCAGCGGCTCTACCGCGAGAGCGCGCTCTCCGAGACCCGCGCTTTGGCGATGGGCGGACACGAAGACGGCGTGATCGTCTTTGGCAGGACCGTCGAAGAGGCGGGGACTCTGCTGATCACGCTCTTGGCCCGAGCCTACGAGGCCACATGCGCCGGGCGCTGAGCGTCACGCTCGGCGTCGTCGATAGGAGATCGAGATGAGCGACACGACGAAAGACGAGACCCTCGCTGTCAACGAGCTGCTGCAGCTGATCGGCCGCGTGTTCCAGCCCCGGAGCTCTGAGCGCGCGCTGGCGATCCTGGTCGATCTCCCCGACGACGCACTGTCCGACCACGCCCCGTGGCGCGAGCGCCGCGCCATCGCCGTGGGCTGGGCCCTCGGCTTGGCGGCAGCGAACCGCCACGGCGACACGTCGCTCGAGGTCGCGCTCTTCGCCTATCGCAACGCGCGGCATAACAACGCCGACCTCCCCGCCGAGGCTTGGCGTATCCCCCTCGACCTCGAGCGCGACGCCGCGACGCTGCTCCCAGACCACGCCGACGGCCTCGCCGCGCTCCCCGGCGCCAAGCTCGTGACATTCGCCGATGACGTCTTCCCCCGACACACGATGCTGATGGCGCCCACCGAGCTGTCGGCCACCGCGCCCTTGAAGCTGGCGGCCAAGACCCACGGCTTCCGTGCGGCGACCATGGGCGGCTTCGGCCCGCAGATGATCCCAGCGCTGCGACTCGACTATACCGAGATCGATCGACGCTGCCGGGCGCTGAAGGCGCTGGTCGACGAGGCCACGGCGGCGACCTTTCGCTGGGTCCATCGCCACGACGTCTCGCGCCAATGGCAGCTGACCCTCGACCTCCGCCACCGCATGGGGCACGCCTCCGGCGGCCTCTTTCCCCGCGGCGGGGTCGCTGGCAACTTACCCTCCGGGGAGAGCTACATCGTGCCCTACGAAGGCGAGCGCGCGGGCGATCCAAGCGCCAGCGCTGGTCTGTTGCCGGTGCAGCTCGATCCGAACCACCAAGAGATCGTGGTCTACCGGGTGGTCGAAAACCGCGCCGTCGAGGTGCTCGGCGATGGACCGCAGGCCCAGGCCGAGCGCGAGCACCTCACCGCCGAGCCTGCCTATGGCAACATCGCCGAGCTCGGCCTCGGCGTCCTCGCCGACTTCGGCCTGAAGCCGATCGGCGAGGTGATGCTCGACGAGAAGCTCGGGCTGCATATCGCCTTCGGGCGCAGCGACCACTTTGGCGGTCAGGTCGGCGCAAAGGACTTCAGCTGCGCCGAGGCCGTGACCCACATCGATCGGGTCTACATCCCCCAGACCATGCCGCTGCTCACCGTCGCTGAGGTCGACCTCGTCTCCGCTGATGGCAGCGTCACCCCGCTGATGCGCGACGGCCACTACGCCGTCGACGTCTAGAGCGCGGATCAGAACTCGTCGCCCCCAAAGCGCTTCTCGTAGTTGTCGGCGGCGATCGCCAGCGACCAGAAGTAGGCCTCGAGCTCCTCGGGATCGAGCGTCTCGAGGACGCAGTCGATGCTGGTCACGACCATATAGCCGTCTTCCGTGTCCTCGAGCGCGTAGCGCGCCAGCAGCACCTCGCTGTTGAGGCGCAAGAGCTCGAGCCCCTCGTCCTTCTTCAGCCCCGAGAAGAAGCCCTTCTTGACCCGACGGCAGGGCGAGACGATACAGATCGCGTCCTTGCCGGCGATCGCCTCCGGGAGCGGGCGCACGTAGACCATCTGGCTGCGCCCCTCGGCCAGCTCGAAGCCCGCTCGAAACACCGTCAGCTCTTCGTCGATCTCGCCCTTGATCCCCGCTAGGGCGGCGATGTCGGCGAATTTGCGCAGGACCTCGAGCTCTCGTTGTTTGGACATGAAGCGGGCTCCTCATTGGCGACCGAGGATCAGCTGTCGGATCAGCTGCCGCCAGTCTCCTCCAGATAGCGCTCGCGGATCAAATCGCAAGCGTGTTCGGCGATGCCCAGCGCTTCGCCAAGCTGATTGAAGGCGAGGACGTCTTCGGCAGAGAGCGCCCCTTTGGCGTGACCTACGGTGAGCACGCTCTTGAGAATCCTCGTCATCTCGAGCGACCTCAAGCGTTTGCGGCGGCGCCCCAGCGCGTCTCTGAAGTTCTGTATAAAAGCCTCGCGATCGCCAGCGCGCAGACCCCGGTCGACCACGCCGCGGGTGACCATCCCCTCGAGGGTGGCCTTACCCGCCTCGTCGACGTCCCCTCCCGAGGTGACCAAGCAGAGCCCGCCCCAGAGGTAGAAGTCTTCGAGCAGCGGATCGCGGCTGCCCTGCTCGCGGGCCTGAGGGTCCATGATCGAGAGCAGCCGCTCCACCTCGGCGTCGGCCTCGCCCAGGGCCCGTGTTGGCGCTGGGCGTTCCCTCGGCAACAGCGGAGCGTCGCTGCGCCAGAAGGTCAGCATCGCTTTCATCCGCAGCGGGGGCAGCGGGTGCGTGCTCTCCCAGAGATCGTCTTCTCCGCCGCGGGTCACCTCGGCGTAGAGCTGATCCCATTGCGCGGCGAAGTCCTCGGCGCGGATCGTCAGCGCTTGGTCACCGAGACCCGATAGTGAGCGGAAGAGGGCCGCCGCCGCCACGTCCACCGAGCCGCAGCAGACCAGCCCACAGCGATCCGCCGAGATCTCGCTGGCCCGCCGCCAGGCGTACAGCTTGCGCCGCTGGCGCGCTTCGAGGAGCTCTTCGTTCTGTAGCGCCACGTGAGCGTCGAAGTGGCGGAAGAGCGCGTGACCCAGCTCGTGGCCAATCACGAACTCGAACTCCGTGCTGAGCAGCCGCTCCACTGCGCCGCTGGAGATGCCAAGCAGCGTCTCGCGCTCGCCCTCGGTCATGAAGGCGTTGATCGTCGGATCCTCGAAGATGTAGGCCTCCACAGGCTCTTCGTAGCGGGCGCGTTCGCAGACCGCGCGGATCGAGGCGTCGAGGGCGGGCAGCAGTCGCTCATCGACACGCACCGCCGTCGAGAGCAAGCGCATCCGCACCGTGCGGCGATGCTGCTCGTAACCAGCGCGGCTGCGCAGCGGCCCGGCCAGCCGCTCGTCATCGAGCATCGCGTCGAAGAGCGACTGGTCTCCTCCAAAGCGCACCTCATGCAGCGTCCGATCCACCTGATCCTCCTCGGTGCCCCCGCGACGGCGAGTCTATACCGAAAAGGCTCGCCCTTTCGCGCCCCTCGCGAGAAACGCCCCCTCAACGCCTCGAGCGGCCGGTCACCCGCCTTGCGCCCACCTGACGACCGTGAGATACCCGACCGACGCAACCAAGCAGATGCGGCGAGATGGGGACATGATCGCGGATCAGAACGATGATCGCAGCGGCGCGCCGAGCGTCGCGGAGGATGAAGAGCAAGAGGCCATCGCCGAGGGGATCGAGCGCGACGCCGAGGGGATCGAGCGCGACGCCGAGGCGATCGAGCGCGACGCTGAGGCGATCGAGCGCGACGACGAAGCGCGCCCGCTGCCAGATCTCGACGATCCGCGCTACGAGCTGCTCGAGCAGGTTGGCGAGGGAGCGATCGCCATCGTCTACCGAGGCCGGGAGCGGGAGACCGGCTCACCGTTGGCGGTGAAGCTGATGCAGCAGGGCTCCGCCCGCAAGCTCGAGGCCGTACAGCGCCTGGCTCAAGAGGTCTCGATCCTGGTCGAGCTCTCGCACCCTTGCATCGTGCAGGTTTACGGCACTGGGGTCGCCGCTGATGGCGCCCCCTATGTGGCGATGGAGTGGGTCGAGGGGCCGACCTTGCGCCATCGGCTCAACCGCGAGGCCACGACGCCGGTTGACGAGACCTTGGCGATCGTCGAGCAGATCGCGGCGGCCCTCGGGGCGGCACATCAAGCGTCGATCGTGCACCGCGATCTCAAGCCAGAGAACGTGATACTTCGCCCTGACGGCGCGGTGAAGGTCTTCGACTTCGGCATGGCGAAGGTGCTGCGCCAGGGCGCGCCGATGCTCACCACCGGGCTGAAGATCTTCGGCACGCCGCAGTACATGGCGCCCGAGCGCGCGCGGGGCAAGCCGGTCACCGGCGCCGCGGACATCTACGCCCTCGGCGTGATCAGCTACGAGATGCTCTGCGGTCGGCGCCCCTTCGACGGCCAGCTGCCGATGGAGGTGTTGTTAAGGATGCGGAATCACGGCGTAGGAGCGAGGAGGGCGCCTGCTGGTAGCAAGCAACCGACGAGCAACAACCGCCGTGATTTCGCAGACCAGCGCGGCGATGGGAGGTAAGTTGGTCAGCGCTCTAGAGTGCTCTCAAAAGGCGAAGCCGACCTCGAGGCTGGTAGGGAAGCTCCATCTCTCAGCGATGGCGAGGCGCTTGTTGGCGCGGTACTTGGTGTAGGTCGGCGAGAAGGGGTAGATGCCGATCCAGAGCCAGTCGGCGGGACGCACGCGCAGGCCCCAGCTCAGCCGCCATTGGAGGCTCGCGGCGTCGCCGAAGCCGAGGTCTACCGAGATCGGCACGGCGACGTAGCGGCCCGCGTCGAGGTCGATGTTCAGACCGGCGCGTAAGAAGCCGAGATAGGTCGAGCTCTTCTCTCGCTCGCTCGGGCTCTCGAACACGGGGTGGTCGACCAGCATATGGCGAAAGCCACCGCCAAGCTCGAAGAGCTCGGCGAAGCGCACCCCGATGGCGAGCGAGTCGACCAGCCCATCGGTGCTGCGTAGATCGCTGCCGACGCTGCCGGCGCTAAAGAAGCGGTATGAGCTACGTCGACGCGCGGTGGCTGAAAAGAGCGGCGTGCTGGCCGAGAGCGGCACCGTGGCGCTTGTCGGCACCTCGCTGGGGGGGGCGGCGTCGCGCGTCGCCCGCCGGCGATGCAAAGGCGGAGGTGGAGCCGACGCGTCGATCGGGAGGGCGAGCCCGACCGCGACGCGGACAGCAGGGCGGCGGCGAAAGAGGCGTCGATAATAATGGCGCCGTCGCACGGGCCGCGAGGGTCGGCTGCGCGCCCTCCACGAGCGACCGCTGCTGCCGCTCGAGATCTTGCCCTTCTTGCCCTTCTTGCCCTTGCTGGCGATGAACGCTGCGACGATCGCCACCGCCGCCGCGACGGCGACCACGCCGGCGAGCACCTTTGGCCCGCTGAGGTTCTCGATCTCTGCCAGGCGTATCTCGTTCCAGGTCGCCAAGAGCTCCGTACCGACGATCACCCCGAGCCCCGAGGTCCGCAGGTCGCGCGCATGGACCCACTCGGTGACGGCGCCGTCGGAGAGCTCGAAGCGCAGCCGCGAGCGCGGACCGAGACGGACCGAACCGCTCTTCCCTTTGACCACCAGCCGCTTGCTCGAAGGCGGCTGCTGACTCGCCGTCTTCAGCGCGGCCAGCACGTCGGGCCGGGTCACCGTCCCCACGCTGCTGCATGCGCTCGCGCCAACGAGCACCGCGGCGCCAGCGACGAACAGAAGGCCCTGATGAGTGGTGAGGCTGGAGCTGAGGCGATCGTGGTTCATGGCGGTCTCCTAACGTTCGAGGCGACACCACAGCCGCCCGAAGAGGGAAGAGCAAGGAGCGGACCAGCCCTTCCACGCTTCGACGACGACAGATCCTGGGACGTTGTCTGCCAAGCGCTGCCCTGAGGTGTAGCGGAGATGCCACACATGTGTCTGTAAGTTGCCGAAGTCGCATCTCATTTATCAGGAAACCTCGAGAAGTCGAAAGCCCCTCGGGCACGTCGCCGGAAATGCAGTAGTCTATTGAAGAGCACCCCTAGAGGTTCGGGACCAAGCCGGGTGCTGGGCTGCCGAGCCGATTTCGTAGCCGAAGAAATCAGCCATACGGGTGGTACGGGTAGGACAGGTGGTACGGCGAACGTTCTGAGGCATAGAAAGCGTCCGGCAGTGCTGTACCCGGCGACGGGAGGAGTCTGTAGGGGTGCTCTTGAAGCAGAGGAGAATGAGAGCCATGCACGAGCCGAACGCCAGCACCGACACCAGCCGGTCGGAAGACCGCGAAGAGCTCGCGCGGATCGACCGGGCGTTTCTCCTTGGCGCTGACGACGCCAGCCAGCGCACGGGCGTACGCCGGCTGATCAAAGCGCTCTGGAATCAGCTCGCCGAGCTTAAAGACGAGCGGGAGAAGACGCCGGCCCTGCAGCTCGAGGCGCGGCTCAACCTCTGCGCGGCGCCCGAGGAGGTCCCCTTCGACACCCTCGAGTGCGTCTACGACCTCGGCGCCGACCGCGCGAGCCATCGCCTCGGTCTACGCGATCTGGTGACCCAGCTACGCGAGCGCATCGACGCCAAGATCAAGAGCGACGGCTTCTCCACCGAGCTCTCCGTCGACGCCCACACGGTGCTAAGAGCTTCCCCGCACATTCGGGACCGAGCCGGGTGCTGAGCTGCCGAGCCGCTTCCGTAGCCGAAGACATGAGCCATAGGGGTGCTCTTAGAGGGCTAGGGCTAGCGTCGCACCTGCAGAACTCCCGGCTGATCTGGTAGGCTCGCTTCGATGCCCGACACGCAGGTCTACAACTGGGTCTTCGAGATCCCAGTACCTCGCCGACAGCTCTGGCGCTACGTCTCTGACACGCAGCGGATCAACCGCATCGCCGGGCTCTTTCGCATCGACTACGACTATCGCCCCCTCGCCAGCGGTGGAAGCGAGGTCCACGGTCGGGCACGCACTGGCGGGATGACCCTGCGCTGGATCGAGCACCCTGGCGAATGGATCGAGCACGAGCACTTCCGCATCACCCGCGAGTACCACTCTGGGCCGTTCAAGAAGCTGACCTCCGAGGTACGCCTCGAGGACGGCGAGGAGCCTGGGACGACCCGGCTGACGCAGACCACAGCGATCGAACCCAACGGCCGCTGGGGGGCGCTCATCTCGCGCATCGGCAGCGGCCGCATGCGCCGCGGCTTCGCCCGGGCCTACGCGCTAGCCGAGCGCTGGGCCAAAGAGCGCGGTATCCCCTTCGACGCCGAGGCGCAGCCCAAGTCGACGCGGCAGCGCGTGCGAGCGCGCCTCGACGAGCTCTTGGCCCCGATCGCCGAGGAGCTCGAGGCTCGCGACGTCTACGAGAAGCTCGCGCGCCACCTCGCGGGGCAAGCCGCGGAGGAGCTGGCCAGCCTCGCCCCCTACGCCCTCGCCGACACCTGGGAGCTGCCGCGCGCGCAGGTGCTACGCCTCTTTCTCCACGGGGCCAGGGCGGGCGCCTTCGACCTCCAATACAGCTTGATCTGCCCCTCCTGCCGCCGCTCGAAGGCTGTCTTCAGCGCGATGTCGGAGGTCACGACCACCGGCCACTGCCCAACCTGCAACATCGACTTCGGCGTCGACTTCGATCGCGCCGTCGAGGTGCGCTTCTCGCCGACGCCGCTCGGCCTCGAGACCGAGGCGGTCGAGTACTGCCACGCTGGACCGCAGAACACACCCCATCGCGTGGCGTCCTGGTATGTGCAGCCAGGCGCCACCCAGAGCTGGACTGTGACCGTCGAGCCGGGGCGCTATCAGCTGGTCTCACCCCAATGTAAGGGGGCGGTCTTCTGCCAGTTCGTGGTCGACGAGGGCGCACCAGACCAGGCCACCGTGACCTTGCGCCCCGAGGGGATCGAGGGGCTGCCGCGGCGCCTCCGCGCGGGCGCGCTGAAGCTGAGGGCGACCACGCGGCTAGCAGAGATGGGCACAGTGGTGTTGGTGCGGGCGCTGTGGGCCGACGACGCTGTCAGCGCCGCCGAGGTCACCTCGATGCAGGCGTTTCGCGATCTCTTTGGATCGGAGACCCCGGCCCCTGGGGCCGAGTTCGCGGTCCAGAGCATGGTCTTCCTCTTCTCCGACCTCGTCGGCTCCACGGCGCTCTACGAGCGCGTCGGTGACGCCGAAGCCTTCACGTTGGTGCGCGATCACGTCGAGGTGGACAAGCAGATCTGCCTCACCCACGGCGGCTCGCTGGTCAAGACCATCGGCGATGCCGTGATGGCCGTCTTTCGTCGACCTCGCGCGGCCCTCGACGCGGCGTTGGAGATGCATACGCGGATCACCACCCTGTACGATCGCGTGGAGGGCGAGGCGCTTCAGCGGCGCATCGGCCTGCACCGGGGTCCTTGCATCGCGATAGAGGCCAACGGCCTGGTCGACTACTTCGGCACCACGGTGAACCTCGCCGCGCGGGTCCAGCGTCGCGCCGGCGCGGGGGAGACCGCCCTCAGCCCCGCGATGGTCGCCGATGTCGAGATCTGCTCCTTCCTCTCGGGGGAGGGGCGCAAGCTCGCGCGACGTCAGCTGCTCGTGCAGCTCAAGGGCCTCTCCGGTGACCACGAGCTGACCATCTTGAGCGGTCACTAGCGTCCTCCCCTCGGGCTGCTAGGCTTCCCCTTCCAACCGGCAAACTCGAGACCCACGTTAGCCCGAGTGACGGCAAGAGGGATAGCGGCATGGACCCCCCAGATCGCGCGCGACGCGCCCAAGAGCTGGTGTATGAAGCCTGGGAGAGCGACGACGCCGATCGCCGGCTGACTCTCGGCCGGCGCGCCCTAGCGCTCGACCCCGACTGCGCTGACGCCTACCTGCTGCTCGCTGAGGCCGCGGAGAACGTGCTCGAGCAGGCCGATCTCTGCCGCCAGGCGGTCGACGCCGGGCGCCGCAGCCTGGGCCTCGGCCACGCGCTCTCATCGACGGGGGTAGCGAACGCGAAGCGCGGACACCAACCTCTGGCCCTCGGTGACTACTGGCTCGTGCTCGAGACCCGACCCTACATGCGCGCCCGCTATCGCCTCGCCGAGGCCCTCGCCAGGCTGGGGCTCGTCCGAGAGGCCGCGAGCCACTTTCGCGAGCTCTGTGAGCTCAACCCCGCGGATAACCAGGGGGCGCGTCATCGCCTCGCCGAGCTGCTCCTCGAGCTCGACGAAGACGACGAGCTGGCCGAGCTGCTCGAGCGCTACGACGACGAGCGGAGCCCGGTGTTCTTCCACTATCACCGCGCGCTCTTGGCCTACCGTCGCGGCGAGGGGCAGCACGCCAACGAGCTGCTCGACAGCGCCGTGGCCCTCAACCCCCACGTCCCAGCCTACCTCTGGGGCGATCGGCTGCTACCGGCGGCGGCGCCGGAGAGCTTCTCTCTGGGCGGCGAAGCCGAGGCTGCCTGCTACGTGCTGGGCAGCCGGGGCGCTTGGCTCGGCACCGCCGGCGCGCTGCGCTGGCTTCAGGAGATCGCCGACAGCCAGCGCACCGACGAGCAGGCGCTGACGACCTGGGAAGAGCCCTCGCGGGGCGCCGCGGACGACGCCCTCGAGGAGGCGAATCGCGGCGCGCCGTTGCAGGAGAGCTTCGACCAAGACGACGCCCTGGGGGTCTGGGCCGCCACCGACGCCTCCAACACCTCGAGCGTCGCACGAAGCGAGCTCGAGGCGCTCCCGACGCTCGAAGGTCCGGCGGCCAAAGTGGGGGAGCTGCTCCAGACCTCGATCTCAGGCGACGGCACCGATGAAGACCTCTGCGCTCGCGCGCTGGAGCTCTGGAGCGCCTACGCCAACCATGAGTGCCCGACGATCCGCAAGCCCGCGATCCACGCGGCGGCCTTCGAGTACGTGTTCTTGCGACTGCTGGGTAAGAGTGGGGAGACTCAAGCCACGCTCGCGCGCCGCTATGGGGTCTCCAAGAGCTCGCTGTCGCGGGCGGCGCAGGGGATCAACGACTGGATCGATCGCGAGCTCGCCGAGCCCGAGCCCTCTCCCTCACCGATGGGGACGGTCGAGGCGGGCGAGTACGCAAGGGAGGCGCTGGCCGTGCTCCCCCTCGACGACGAGACCATCGCTGAGCTGTCGGCCCTACCGCGGGTCGACGAGTGTTGGAACGGGGCGCTGCGGCCGGTGCCCTTTCAGGTGATGGAGCCCAGACTTCATCGGCCCACCCTCGCCCTCTGGTACGATGTGCAGCACGCCACGATCCTGGCCCAGGAGCTCTACGCCCCGACGGTCCCGGCCCACGCCTTGCCACATACGCTGCTGCAGGCCTTCTACGCGCCCCTCAGCGGCGAGCCTCGGCTGCCAACAAGCGTTCGTGTGGAGGAGCTCGCGATCGCCGAGGAGCTCGGCGAGGCGCTCGCGCCGCTGGGCGTCGAGGTCGAGGCGGGGCCCCTGCAGGCGGTCGGCGAGCTGATGCAGTCGCTCGAGAGCTTCCTCAGCCGCTCTAGCGAGGCGAGCTACCTCGGGGGCGAGACCTCCATCCAACACGTCACGAGCTTCTTCTCGGCCACCGCTGCGCTGCGCCGCGCGGCGAGCTGGACCTTCGTCTCGGAGGGGCAGGTGCTCGGCCTCGATCTCGATCGCTGGGGGCTGGGGCGGGTCTGCGTCTCGGTGGTCGGGTCGAGCGGCTTCGAGCGAGGGCTGCTCATCTTTCGCGAGCTCGACGATTACCTGCGCTACTTCCGTCACGCCGCGATGAGCGAGCTCGATGGCGCGCTCGTCGGCGCTCCGGTAGAGCTGCTCTCTCTGCTCTTCGAGCACGGCGCAGAGCTCGAGCCCTCGCTACGGCGGGAGGTCTTCAAGCATGGCTGGGAGGTCGTCGGCCCGGAAGACTACCCGCTGCTGCTCCGCTCCGACGGTGGCGGTGGCGCCTCCGAGCTCAAGCTCGACGACTACCGACTCGCGACCGTCTGCGCCGAGGCTGTGGCCGTGTTCTGCGAGCGACACCACCGGCTCTTCTGCGGCGAGGAGCGCGGACCGATCCGCGAGCGGGTCCCCCTCGAGCACGCCGACGGCCTGGAGTCGATCTACGTCGTCGCCCCCCATCCTGGGCAATAGCAACCCAAGAAGGATGCGGAATCACAGCGTAGGAGCGAGAAGGGCGCCTGCTGGTAGCAAGCAACCGACGAGCAACAACCGCTGTGATTTCGCAGACCAGCGCGGCGCCGGGAGGAAAGTTGGTCAGCGCTCTAGTAGCTCCAGGTGATATGCCAGAGCTTGGCCAGCCGCTCGAGGTGGGCGTACTCCTCGGCGACGATGCCGTCGCCCAGCGCCAGGTCGCGCGCGCATTGGAAGATCGCCCGCTGCGCCTGCGGCCGCACGATGCTCTCGGCGGCGGCGAAGACGTCCTCCATCGAGGTGAAGCGGGTCCGAGCGGCCTTCGCCCGCGCCATGAAGGCGTCGCGACCGAGCTCGGCGGAGACCGCCTTGAGGTGGGCGCTCTCTTCCTCGCTGACCTCATCGTCAGCCTCGGCCAGCTGCAGCATGAAGCCGATCATCAGCTCCAGCTCGGCCTCGACGAGCTCTTGAATCGCCAGACGATCGCTCAGGTTGGTGTCCATCGGCGCTCCTTGCTCAGGAGCGGACGATAACACGAGCAGCTCGGCAGCCAACGGCTCTCTGAGAAGGCTCTCTGAGCTCTCTGAGAAGGCTCTCTGAGAAGGCTCTCTGAGAAGGCTCTCTGAGAAGGCTCTCTGAGCTCTCTGAGAAGGCTCTCTGAGAAGACTCTCTGAGCTCTCTGAGAAGGCAAAGCCAGGGTAGCTCGACTCCGCTGACGCTTGCACGCTACCATGCAGCCCGTGCAAGCCAAGCTACTGCTGATCTCCGACATCGACAGCGTGCTCTGCCAGACGGCCCCAGCGGCGCTGCGCTGGATCTGGGATCGTTGGGGTGTAGTGGTCTCGCCGTCGGCGATCCAGCGCTACGACATCGAATACGCGGTAGCCAAGGCGATCGGCGAGGCCGACCTCGACCTCAGCCCGGCGGAGATCAACGACGAGCTGGTGCACGCCTGCTGGAACAACCCGCAGTTCTATCGAGGGCTGAAGCCGCGTCAGGAGATCTGGGCCGCCCTACACCGCTGGCAGCGTCGAGGCCTCCCGCTGCAGCTGATGACCCGCCGCAGCCCGCACCTGCGGCTGGCCACACTCAGCTGGATGGCCGAGCACGGGCTGGCGGTCGACGGGGAGGGCGCGCTGCCCACCTGGCCACGGCTGATGCTCGCCGCGGAGAAGGCCGCGCGCACCGCCGAGGTCTGCGAGCGCTTCGACCGCGTGGTCTTCCTCGAGGACGCGCAGCACCACGCTGAGACGATCGCCGAGCAGAGCGCGGCCGACGTCTGGTTGGTCGCGCAGCCGTGGAATCGATCGCCCCAGCACCCACGCGTGGAGCGCCTCGACGACGCGACCATCGCGGCGCGGCTAGCCGAACTCGGCGACACGCTGACCGGCTGAGTGAGGAGCGCTCGATACCAGACGTGCTCGATGCCAGACGCGCTCGATGCCAGACGCGCTCGATGCCAGGCGCGCTCGATGCCAGACGCGCTCGATGCCAGACGCGCTCGATGCCAGGCGCGCTCGATGCCAGACGCGCTCGATGCCAGGCGCGCTCGACGTCAGGCGCGCTCGATGAAGATCCGGGGGTTGAGCGGGGTGACGTTGTCGGGCAGCGAGCGCTCGCGCCCCTCGACCAGCTCGCGCACGGCGCCCTCGAGTTTGCCGACCAGCGCGTCGAGATCGCCACCGAAGTCGGCGGGATCGACCGGGGCGCCGATCGCGATCTTGAGCCGGCAGCCGCGCTTGGCGTAGTTCTGACCGCGAGGCAACGCCTCGTGGGTGCCGCGCAACCCTACCGGCACGAGCTTGAGCTCGGCGGACGCCAGCGCGGCGATGCCACCCTTGCGGAAGGGCTGCACCCGGCCGTCATAACTGCGCGTCCCCTCCGGGAAGAGCAGTAGTGGGCGTCCGGGCTCGGCTCGGGCCTCGGCGGCGATCGCGCTGACAGCGCTCTGTCTGGCCTTGCGATCGATCAGCACGCTGCGCCGCCGCAGCCAACCACCGACGATCGGGACCCAACGCAGCTCCTTCTTGGCGACGAAACGCAAAGGGGCTGGAAAGTAGCCCAAGAGCAGCGCCCAGTCGGCGTAGCTGGCGTGGCTGCAGATGATGGCGTAGTCCTCAAGCTTCGCGACGTGCTCGGCTCCTTCGACCGCGCAGCGCAGGTCCATCGCCGCGAGCAGTCGCCGGCTGAGCAGCTGACCCATCCGATGATCGATCACGCCCTCGGGATCGAAAAGATCGCCAAGGGCCCGATACGCCTCATAGATCGCCGAGATGCCGCCGAGCCGCACGATCTGTTCGAGTTGTCTGGCCTGGGCTTCGAGACGTCCGAGCATGGGTAAGCTCGCTCCTTAGATCTTCCCGACGCTCTCGGGCCTGATCCCTAGCGTGCGACAGGCGCGAGCGACGGCCTCGCCAACCTCCGCGGCGGGGACTTGCTCGCCATGGCCACCGGGCAGCACCTCGACCACACGCGCGGCGTAGGCTTTGGTCGAGAGCTGCTCGTGGCAGAGTAGGATGATGCCGCGGTCATCGCCCCGGCGCAACAGGCGGCCTGCCCCCTGACGCAGGTCGAGGAGCGCCGAGGGCAGAAGGTAGTGCTCGAAGCCGCGAAACCCTTCGCCCTCGAGAGCCATCCTCGCGGCCACCAGGGGCCGCCGCTGGCTGGCGAAGGGCAGCCGCTCGACGATCACGCAGGAGAGCGCCGGCCCCGCGATGTCGACGCCAGTCCAGAAGCTCTGCAGCCCGAAGAGCACCGTCCCCACGTCGCGACGCATCCGCCGCAGCAGGTCGCGCACCCAGCCGTCTCGCTCCTGCTCAAGCAAGGTCAACCCAGCCTCTTCGAGCAAAGGCCGGACCAGCTCTGCCGTGCGCTTCATCCGCGCGGCGGCGCAGAAGAGCACCAGCGTACGACCACCGAGGACGGCGGCGGTCTCGGCGATCAGCTGCGCCATCGCCCGGGCCCGCCCCTCGCCGTCCTTGATCGGGGGCAGGTCGTCGACCATCAGGTTGACCGCGAGCTGCTCGCTATCCCAGGGAGCCGAGAGCCGCGTCAGGGACAGCGCTCGCGCGGGCTCTGTGGGGTAGCCGATGCGATGGGCGATGTAGTCGCCACGATCGCCGAGGGCGAGCGTGGCCGAGGTGACGATGCAGCTGCGATAGCGGGCGAAGATCTTGTCGTGGAGCTCCGTGGCCACCGTCAGCGGCTCGACCCGCAGCGACCAGAGCTCGGGGCGCTCGGCGTGGGCGCGCAGGATCCGGACCTCGCGACGCTGGCTCTCCTCGCCGAGCTCCTCGAGCACCGAGAGCTGCTCGTAGAGCGCGAACTTGGCGTCCGCGAGACCCCGCTCCACGACGCGCTTGCGGGCCCGCTCACGCCCCGCTGTGTTCAGCTCCGCCAAGCGGTCGAGGCCCTCATCGACGGCGCGCCGCAGCGCGTAGAGCGTCTGCTCGAGGCGCTCGCAGAGCCCACCAAAGCGCCGCCGCTCCCGAGGACGGAGCTCGGCGAGCGAGATCTCCGGAGCGACATAGGTGTCGTCACCTTCAGGGTCCCGGTGGGCGTGGGCCAGCTCGCGGGCGAAGCTCTCCCAGTCACCAAGGAGCAGCTCCAGGCGGCGCGCCTGCTCGGCGAGACGCTGCGCCAAAGAGGTGCCGGAGGAGAGCGGGGCGGCGCCTTGCCGCGCCAGCAGGTTCATCAAGGCGCGGGAGAAGCCCCGCTCATCGAGGCTCGCCCCCAGGCGCCGGGTCACCCGCGCCAGCTCGCGGCCGTTGACCTCCTGGCTGAACACGCCGCCCGCCCGCTGCTCTAGGGCGTGGGCCTCGTCGATCACCAGATGATCGATCTCCGGCAGCAGCTGCGAGCCGGTCATCAGCAGCGCGTGGTTCAGGATCACCAGCTCGGCGTCGCGAGCCCGCTGCGCCACGCGACCGGTCGGGCAGCTCGCGTGACGCCCGTTACCGCTGCAGTCGCTGGCGCGGACGCGCTCGGTCAACCAGCTCAGCTCGGAGAAGCGCTGGCGCATCCTGGAGCGGATCTGCGCCACCTCGCCGTTGCCCGGGCCGGCGATGATCGCGCCGAGGTAGGCCAGCGCGACCCGCTCCGAGTCACCGCTCTGGCGATCGAGGCTCGCCAGCTGATCTCGCCAGGCCTGGTGGCAGAGGTAGTTGGCCCGGCCCTTGACCACCTGCCAGCGCAGCGGCTGAGCTTTTCGTCCCAAGGCGCCGCCGAAGGCGCGAGCCAAGAGCGGCAGGTCTTTGCGGTCGAGCTGGTCTTGTAGGCCGCGGGTGTTCGTCGACACTCCAACGGTGATGGTGTTTTCGCGAGCGAAGAGCGCCAGCGGCACCAGGTAGGCCAGGCTCTTGCCGACCCCCGTGGGGGCCTCGATCAGCGCGTGCTTGCCCTCCACCAACGCGCGACGGGAGAGCTCGGACATCTCGAGCTGCTGCGGGCGAGCCTCATAGCCCGGCATGGCGACGGCCAGCCGCGGCGGGCGCGCGCTGTCTTCAGCGGCGCGAAAGAACGACGCGACCTGCTCGGCGTCGATCGTCGCAAGCTCGGCGTGACGCTCCCGTCGCGCTGGCTTTGCCTCTTCGCGCTCGCGATCGGCGGCGTCCCCTCGGCGAGCCTCGAGCTCGTCGGCGAGGGCGCGGAGCGTCGGCGCCCAACCCCAGCCGCAGCCCTCGCCGAGAGGCAAGAGCAGCGTCTTGAGCTGCTTTGGTCGGGTGGCCAGGTCGGCGAGCAGCGCCAGCGCGACGTCGATGGTCATCCGCGTGTCGGCCTCGGCGCGGTGATGCTTGCGGGCCTCGACCTCGAGGCTGCTCCGCAAAAAGGCCAGCCCGCTCGAGGGCCAGTCGGGGCGAACCATACAGGCCAGCTCGACGGTGTCGAGCACCGGCGCCGTGGCGATCGCGTCGCCGCAGAGGCGCGCCAGGACGGTCTCGTCGAAGGGGGCGTTATGCGCCACGCGAGGGCTGGCGCCGAAGAACGTCGCCAGCTCGCCGGCCACGTGCTGCGGCGGCGGCGCGGTGGCGACCATCGCCTCGGTGATGCCCGTGAGCTCGGTGATCGTCTGCGTCAGAGGACGCCTCGGGCGGATCAGCGACGTGTAGCTGTGGCCAGGCTCGCCATCGATCAGCTCGATCGCGGCGATCTCGATCGGATCGTCGACCGCAGGCTCGAGGCCCGTCGTCTCGAAGTCATAAAAGACATAGCGGCCAGGGGGCAGGCGCATCGAGGCGGAGCCTAGCAGATCCAGGCCACGACCCGACGGAGGTTTCCATCCTGCTCAGAACGAGCGGTAACGTGAGAGGATCTTGCGGGCCTTGCGCTTGCTCGAGCTGAAGGTGAACACGCCGAGGATCGAGAAGTCGTTCTTGCGATCGACGATCTTCGGCGCTAGCGCCCGCAGCGCCTTGATCTTGCCCGAGGAGAAGGAGAACACCCGCAGCAGGCTCGCGACCTGAGCGCAGCTGAAGTGGTTTCCGGCGGCTGCCTGGCGGAGCACGACGAGCTGCTTGGTGGAGAAGGTCGCCTTCTTCACCGCGCGTCGCAGCTGGGCAAAGCGCGCCGAGGTCATCGCCACGGGGCGCGCGACGACCGAAGGTGGCGGGTGATGACGCGGTCTGGCGTAGCCCGGCTGAGCGGGCGGGGGCGTATTCGGCACACAGACGTGACCGGTCCAGAAGGTGCCCGCCGGACAACCGTGAGCGCGCGGCACACAGCGCCCACGCTGGCGCGACCAGCGGAAGGCCGCCGAGCAGCGCGAGACGCAGCGCTTGCCGCTCCAACGCCAGCCCGCCGGGCAACGCCGCCGACAGCTGCGGGAGTACACGTCGTAGTAGTTGCCGAAGCCGCAGCGTACCCGTTGCCGCTGGCAGCGGCGCAGACGGTAGCTGTAGTAGGAGCCTGTAGGGCAGACGACGCGACGGATGCAACGCCGAGCGCGATAGCTCCAGTAGTGGCTGGTTGGGCAGCGACGGTAGCGCCGCGAGCGCCGACGACAGCGCCCCTCGACGTAGCTGAAGTAATGCGTGGTCGGACAACGGCGCACGCAGCGGCGACCGTAGCTGCTCCAGAAGTAGCCGCTGGGGCAGACCTGCGCCTCTGCAGAGCGCGGCGCGGCGAAAAGCACCAGCCCGCCGCTGAGCAAGATGGTGAGCGCTCTCATCGCCTCTCCCTCCACCGCCTCGTCCCGCTTCTCGAAGCAAGTCTACACAGCAACCGCCCCTCTCTCAACGCTCGTCTTGCTACCGAACCGTCGGCGCCGCGAGTCCCTACCTCGACATCGTGACGGCCTCCTCAAGAGCACCCCTACAAATCCGGGACCGAGCCGGGTGCTGAGCTGCCGAGCCGCTTTCGTAGCCGAAGAAATGAGCCCTACTGGCGGTACGGCGAGCTTTCTGAGGCATAGAAAGCGGCCGGCAGGGCTGTGCCCAGCGACGGGAGGGATCTGTAGGGGTGCTCTCAAGCTCTCTGCTGGCGACCTACGCCCTCTTTCACGCCGCGCTCCAGTGACGCCTCACGGCGGCGAGACGTCGGTCTCGTCTTGTCGTCGTCTCCGCGCCCGCGTATCGTCTCGGCATGGATATCCAGTCGATGAAGGGGGCGTGGGATCGTTGGCACGGGTGGCTCTACGAGGAGCTGATCGGCAAGGCGGGCGACGCGATCTACGCGCGGATCGTCGCCGAGAACATCCCGGTACCGCCGGCCGAAGGGTTGCTCGTCGATGTCGGCTGTGGAGCTGGGCGGCTGACCTGGTATCTCGCCGCCCGCTACAACCAGTCGCAGGTGCTCGGCTTCGACCTCTCGCCGGAGATGATCGCCCGCGCCGAAGAGCGCAACGCACCGCTGCCAAACCTGCGCTACCGCGAGGGTAACGCGCTGAACCTGCCGCTCGAGAGCGAGAGCGTCGACATGGTCGTCAGCGTCGGCTCGATCAAGCATTGGCCCGATCGCATCCTGGGCCTCGCCGAGGCGATGCGTGTGCTGAAGCCCGGCGGCAAGGTCTACATCGCCGAGGTCGAGCGAGGCTGCAGCTGGCGTAAGGCGCTGCGCTATACCAGGCTCTGGCGCCTCCCCCCGGGCGCCGAGCTGGCGACGCTTCCCTTCTTCTTCTCCTTCGTAGCAGCTCAGTCGCTCGAGCTCACCGAGCTGGCCGAGCTGCTCCCCCGGGCCGGCCTGACCAACGTCCGCGTCGCCCGCGACGACCAGCTGCCCTATATCGCCGGCGTCGGCACCAAGCCCGTCTAGAGCGCTGACCGACTTACCTCCCGTCGCCGCGCCGGTCTGCGAAACGACAGCGGTTGTCGCTCGTCGGTTGCGTGCTACCACCAGGCGCCCTTCTCGCTCCTACGCCGTGATTCCGCATCCTTCGCGCAGCTCCGTCCGGTAAGGCGATCAGCGCTCTAGACCCGCTGGGCCGCCCCGCGGTCTGCTCCGAGCGCATTTTGCGAGCAACGACCGCGACCGTGGCGCATAATCCGGCGCGAGCTAACAGAGAGGGTTTGCGCCGATGAGCGACAACGTGGAGCCCGAACGAAACGCCAGCAGCCAGAGCTACCGCTGCCCCGAGTGCGCGGCTGAGATGCGCTACGACGCGACAGCGCAGAAGCTGTCTTGCGACCACTGCGGTGCCGAAAAGGAGATCGCCCACGAGGAGGGCTCGGAGACGATCGTCGAGCACGATCTCGCCTCGGGGCTCGCCGCCTCGATGGAGCGCGGCCTCGGCACCGAGGTCCGCAGCGTCCACTGCCAGGACTGCGGCGCCATCGTCAGCTTCGAGCCGACGGTGACCGCCACGGCGTGTGACTTCTGCGGCTCGTCCCATGTGCTCGAGCAAGAGTCCAACCGAAACCTGATCCGCCCCGAGTCGGTGGTGCCCTTCGTCGTCGACCAGGCGGCGGCTTCGGCGGGGTTTTCCACCTGGCTCAAGGGCCTATGGTTTCGGCCTGGCGACCTGAAGAAGAGGGCCAAGGTGACCGAGATCGGCGGCGTCTACGTACCCTACTGGACCTTCGACGCCCACGTCGAGTCGTCCTGGACCGCCGACGCGGGCTACTTCTACTACGAAGAAGAAGAATACGAAGACGAAGACGGCGACTGGCATACGCGCACGGTGCAAAAGACGCGCTGGGAGCCGGCCTGGGGCTCGCGCGCCGACGACTTCGACGACGTGCTCGTCTGCGCCTCGAAGGGCCTGCCGGAGAAGCTCGCCGACAAGCTCTCGACCTTCGACACGAGGAAGCTCAAGCCCTACAACGCGGCGTTTCTGACCGGCTGGAAGGCCGAGGAGTACGCCGTCGAGCTCAACGACGGCTGGGAGCGCGGCGTCAAGAAGATGGAGCGCAAGCAGATCGAGCGCTGCGGCCGCGACGTGCCCGGCGACACGCATCGCTTCCTCAACGTGCAGAACGCCTTCTCGAAAGAGACGTTCAAGCATGTGCTGCTGCCGGTGTGGATCTCGGCCTATCGCTACAAAGACAAGATCTACCGCTTCCTGGTCAATGGCCAGACCGGTGAGGTCGTGGGCAAGGCTCCCTGGAGCATCGCCAAGATCACGCTCTTCGTGCTGGGCCTCGCGGCGATCATCACCGGTATCGTGCTCGCCGTCCGCTACTTCCGGTAGGGACAGCTCCCGCTGGCTTCGTTGCTCGTCAGTCGGCTTGGATTCGCAAAAAGCGGCTGATCCAGCGGACACCGCTATCAGCGACGCTAGCGCGTCGCCGGCGCGGCGTAGGTCAGGTCGAGGGCGATCTCTTGGCCGATCTTGGGGCTCTTGCGATAGATCGTCTTTGGGAGCCAGAAGCGACCGACCTTTCCGTAGGTGAACTGGAAGCTCATCCCGTCCATCGACATCAACCGCACGCGCATCCGCCCCTTAAGCTTGGGGGCGTTGGCGAGGCTGACCTTCACCGTCGCGCTTGAGACGAGGTTGCGGCCATCGATCATGCGGTAGGCGTAGCTCATCTCGCGGACCACACCGCGGCTCGAGGTGCGCTTGACGTGGACGACCCGGGCCTTGTCGTCCACGGTCACCACGACCTTCTCGGCGTTGAACTCGTTATTGACGTCCATCGACAGCGAGACCGCGGCGCCCTTGATCGTATCCCCCTTCACCGCGGCGACCTTGCCTGGCTGGTCGGCCCAGCTGTAGAGGCGATGGGTCAGAAAGCCGTTGCCTAGCCCCTCAAGGAGCCGCCGGAGCCGAAAGGTCAAGGCCTGATGCATCTGCTGGTGGCGCTTGCTCTCCTTGCCTAGGATCTTGCCGTCGCGGGTCAGCTTGCTGATCGTCACCTGGGCTGGCGACCGGCTCTGCCAGCTGCCGCTGGCTTCGATCTTGATGTTGCGCTTCTTGTCGAGGTAGCTCAGCGAGAGGCCGAGCTTACGCAACCCGAGCCGCTCTGGGTCATAGTGCGCGGCCTGGATCGCCGCCACCAGCTCCTTGCTGGTCAGCTTCGCGGTTGGTCGCTCTCCCTTATACGCAGGAATGGCCCCGACGATCGGCTTGGGCAGCGGGGGCAGCGGGGGCAGCTTCGCGCTGGGGCTGGGAGGACGACTCTTGGCCCGGTCTTGGCGCAGCTTGGCCACCGCGCGATCGACCGCCTTGGCGATCGCCTTGCGGCCCTTCTTCGTGTTCGCGCTGCCGGTACCGGCCTTGGCCACCGGCGCCTGCTTGGAGCCCGCCGATTCGGTGCATGCAGCGAACGTGAAGGCGAGCGCGCCGCCGAGCAAGATCAGGGAACAGTGAGCCATCGGATCTCTCCTCGCCGAAAGGGTAGCGTGGGCTCTTCGGAGAGCCTCTGAGCGCTGGCCGCCAGTGTAGCGATCACCCGCCCGGGGTCAAACCGCCGATGAGCTCTGGACAAGCGCCCTTTGACATCCCTAATATTCGAGGGCTGAGGCGCGGTCCCTTCCCGATTCATCCAGGCGACGACACGTGACGACATCTCCCGATACGCTGCTCGATCTCGCCCTGGGCTCCGAGGATCCCTCCAAGCGGCGCTCTGCCTTCGTCGAGCTGGCGGGTTCGGAGCACTGGCGGCTGGTTCTCGCCCCTCATGTGATCTCGTGTCAGGGCTATCGCGTCGGCGACACGATGTACCCCGATCTGCAGACCTTCAACCTCGCCGCGGGCGCGATCGCCAAAGACGACGATCGCGTACAGCGCTGCCTCGAGCTGGCGGGTACACGCTTCTCGGGGGCACTGCTGACCGCGCTCGCGCGCGCGATGGGAGGCGAGCTGGTCGAGTCCGCCCTGGCGCACCTGCGCACCGCGGAGGGCATCCGCTCGTCGCTCTTGCAGCGGGTGCTGCAGGAGGCCGACCCCGCCTGGGTCCGTCACGAGCTCGCGCGCCCGGTCATCAAGCGCCAGCTGCGCACCCAAGACCACAGCCGCATCGAGCTCTTGGGCTGGCTCGCCGAGGCAGGCGAGCTGGCGAACTATGTCGACGTGCTCCACGACTTTCCTCCGACGACGCTCGAAGAGTGGAGCGCCCTGGGTAAAGGTCAGCTGCGCGACAAGCAGCTCTTCGAGCTGGCGATGGCGACCCTACCCCAGGCGCCGGCCCCTGTGCTCTATCTGCTGCGCCTCGACCCGCTGCCGATGATCGTCGCTCGACGCGTGATGGCGGCAGCACGCGGTGAGTGGGTCGCCTCGCTGCTCGAGGTGGCGATCATCGACGGCCTCGAGCACGACCTGCTGGTGCCGATGGCCGAGATCGGTGTGCGCATGGGCGGACGCAGCCTCGCAGCGGCCACAGCCTGGATCGGCGCCTCGAAGCTCGCCAAGCGGCTTCTGGTCAAGCTCGGCGAGGCGATGCGCACCGGCGAAGGCCATCAGATCAGCGATTGCCTGTGGATCCGTCGCAGCGCCCCCAGCGGCGATCGCGCGCTGGAGCAAGGTCGGCGCGACGAGCGCCCCGATCCGATGGACGCGGCGACGCTCGTGCGGCAGCTCCGCGGCGCCAAGGTCCGCGAGCTCGTGCTCGAGATCCTCGAGGCCCCACGCGAGACGATGTTCGAGACGATCCTCCACCCGCTGGTCGCGGTCAACGAAGAGGCCGCCCGCGAGGTGATGTCGCTCTGCGAGAGCCAGGACGAGGGCGTCGCCAAGAAGGCCAGGCTCGCTCGCCAATGGAGCGACATCGCCTGGCCCCCCGACGACGTGACGCAAGAGATCCTCTTGGACTGACCAGGGGCGTCCTCCAGGCGTTCATCTGACGTTGCTTGAAGAGCCTCGGGGGCTGGGGTAGTGTCATCGTCTAAACTATCAAACCAGCGGAGATCGGCGATGAGCGAAGGACTGAGCGTCTGCAAGGCCCTGGCGGCGATGTTTCATGCGAGCGATGAGGTCAACGAAGCTGCTGTGAACTTTGTGGCGATGACAGCGCTGCAGGTTGGCCTCTCCGAAGACGAAAACAAAGAGGTGCAGCAAACGATGCGCGACGGCGGCGACTACGAGGCTGCCCTCGGGGGCATCGAGAGCAAACCGATGCGCGGCCTTTTCCTGCAGCGAATGCTCGCCGCGGTGCTCCTCGACGAGGAGATCAGCGACAAAGAGCAGGAGCTGATCAACCACACCCTCGACACCTTCGATATCAATCGTCAGCTCGGCGCCGAGCTGGTGGCCTGGACCCGCGTCGGCCTCGAGGTCGAAAAGCGAGTAGCCGAGCTGCTGGACACGATCTAGCTTGGGCCCATGCCCCGTCTTCCCGAGTGGGTCAAGGTCAACCTCCCTGGGCGCGGTCAGTATTTCGACCTACGCCAGCGCCTTGGCCGGCTGAAGCTCAACACCGTCTGTGAAGAAGCCCGCTGCCCCAACATCGGCGAGTGTTGGGGAGGGGGCACGGCCACGTTCATGATCCTGGGCGACGTCTGCACCCGCGGCTGTCGCTTCTGCGATGTCAGCTCGGGGAAGAAGCCCCTGCCACCCGACCCAGCCGAGCCGGATAAGCTCGCGGAGGCCGTCACCTCGATGGGGCTGCGTTATGTCGTGATCACCAGCGTCGACCGTGACGACATGGCAGACGAGGGCGCGGCGCATTGGGTCTCCGTCGTCGAGACGCTGCGCGAGAGGTTGCCGGCGCTGACCGTAGAGGTGCTAACGCCAGACTTCTCTGGGCGCTCTGAGCTCGTCGATCGCGTCGGACGCGCGGGTGCCGCCGTGCTCGGCCACAACCTCGAGACCCCCCGCCTGCAGGCGCCTCGGGTGCGAGATCGGCGCTGCAACTACGACCTGTCGCTGCGGGTGCTCGAGCGCTACCGGTCGCTCGGCCCTGACCACCTCGTGAAGTCCGGGATGATGCTCGGGTTGGGCGAGGGTATCGGTGAGCTGCGCCAGGCCCTGCGCGACCTACGCTCGGTCGGCGTCGACTGGGTCACGCTCGGCCAGTATCTCCGCCCCTCACGTAAGCATACGGAGGTGCAGCGCTATCTTCATCCCGAGGAGTTCGAGGAGCTGGCCGCGGAGGCGCGAGAGCTCGGCTTCGCGCTCGTCACCGCCGGGCCGCTGGTGCGCAGCTCCTATCGCGCCGCCGAAGAGGGCGCGCTCGAGCTGCTGGCGAGCCGGCGAGCCCCGAGGTGACCAGACAGAGACAAGATCTGGCGCCGATCTGCCAGATGCGCTTATCATCCCTCCGCAGATGAGCGACTCAAAGACCTTGACTCCACGACGTGTCGTATCCGCCCTGCGGCGGCACCCTCGCGTGGAGTATCAGAAGCTGGTCACCGGCGAAGACGAACTCGCCCGGCTGAAGGAGTCGTTGCCCGAGCTGACCGCCTTTGGCGGGGCCAACTACGAGGGCGTGCTACCGGTGATCGATTGGGACCATCGGCTGCCCTCCCGTTCAGTGATCTTGCGCGTTTACGCCTACTACTCCGAGGCGACCTTGCGTGCCGGGGTCGCCGAGCTGCAGTCCCGCTCACAGCAAATACAAGCACAGGATCGCTACCCCGAGTTCGATGTCCCGGACTTCGCTGGGCTCACCGCCGACGAGGCCTATGAGGCAGAGCTCGACGAGAAGTCGGTGGTTCAGAAGGTACGCCTCGTCAGCGCCTGGCGCCGCGAGATCGATCCACAGGTCGGCCGCCAAGCGGTGCAGATCGCGCGAGCATCCGAACAGTTCCGCCGTCTCGCCGCCGAGACCCGGGGTGAGCGCCCCGATTATCTCGGCGATCTCGAGGCCGTGAGCTGGACACCACCGTGCGAGAGCAACCTCGGCGTCTGGACCATCGACGTCTGGTACCTGATGTACCTCGACGCCTCGGTGGGTAAGGGTCGTAGCTTCTTGGTCGACCTCGACCATCGCCACGTCGTCGGCGTGCGCGAGTTCGTCGTGCACTCCAACTAGCCTCCCTTGAAACATTCGCGTTAATAATCCATGAGCTAGGGCTCCCTCGGAGCGCCCCTACGAATGCGGGACCGAGCCGGGTGCTGAGCTGCCGAGCCGATTTGGGCTTGTTCGCCTTGTCGCCAACGTCAAGGCGCTTGCCCTTCTCACGGCCGCTGACAAGCAGTAGCGCAAGGCAAGCAGGGAGGGCACGCCGGGGGAGAAAGCAGGGGAGAGCCGTCTTTATGGCTCGATCGATGAAATGCAAGGCTTTCATGGGCGGAAGCTAGCCGACTTGGGGGTGAAAAAAGGACTGAGAGCCGAGCGTTCACCTTCGTCTCGCTCGAGCGCAGAGGCATGTCTTGCTGAGTCTTGTCTCAGTGAGATATGCCACGCTAGAATCGAGGCATGCGTACTCAGACGTTCGTGGGTCGAGAGCGTGAGCTGGCGATGCTCGCCGAGCAGGCCAACCGCGAGAGTGGGGCGTTCGTGCCGGTCTACGGGCGCCGACGGATCGGCAAGACGGCGCTGCTACGGCAGTTTTGTAAGGCGCAGGTTGTCAAGGAGCATCCGACGATCTTCTTCGTCGGCAAACAGGCCCCCGCGGGCCTGCAGCGCAAGGAGTTCCTCGCCCAGGCCGCGCGAACCCTCGACGAACCGCTGCTGGCCGAGATCGCGCCACCGGACTGGAAGAGCGTGCTGCTCGAGGTGCATCGCCGCTGTCCGCCTGGCCGCCGCCTGGCGCTGGTCTTCGACGAGATCCAGTGGACCGCCGCGGCGAGCCCAGAGCTCGTGTCTGTACTGCAGGAGCTCTGGGATACGCTCTGGCAGGGCGACAGAGGGCTGATGCTGCTGGTCAGCGGCACCAAGGCCTTCATCGAGCGGGAGGTGCTCGGCACCAAGGCGCCGCTCCACGGCCGCTGCACCGGGCAGATCGCCCTCGCCCCCTTCAGCTACGCCGAGGCGCGGTCCTTTCAGCCGGGCTACAGCCTGGTCGACGCGGCGCGGAGCTACTTCATCTGCGGCGGTGTCCCGCCTTACCTCCAGGCCTTTCGCGACGACCGCTCCGTCGAAGAGAACATCCGCCGCACGATCCTCGACGAGTTCGCGCCGCTCTTTCGCGAGGCCGACTATCTGCTGCGCGAGGAGCTGCGCGAGGTTCAAAGCTACTACGCCGTGCTCTCCGAGCTCGCCCACGGTGAGCGCCCGGTGGTCGAGCTCGGCGACAAGACGCCGATCGCCAAAAACAGCCTCGCCTACTATCTCTCCAAGCTCGACGAGCTGGGCTTCCTCGACAAGCACTACCCGGTCACCGGCGCCGCCCGGACCAACCGTCAAGTGCGCTATCGCCTCGGCGATCCGCTCACACGTTTCTGGTTCCGCTTCGTCTTTCCCAACCTGAGCTACCTCGCGGCCAACGGGGCCGACGAGACGCTGCGCCATCGCATCGAGCCCGAACTCGACACCTACTTTGGTCAGCGCTTCGCCGAGCTCTGCCGCGAGGCGCTACCTACCCTCTACCGCCAAGAGGGCGTGGTCGCCAACTTCGAGGTCGGCGACTACTGGAACAAGGACGTCACCATCGACGTCGTTGGCCACCGCGGTGATGAGATCACCGACCTCGGCGCCTGTCGCTGGTCGAAGGTCAGCCCCATCGCCGTCACGCGCGAGCTGCGCGAGAGTGCGGCGCACTACCCCAACGCTCGCAACGCGCGGATCGCGCTGCGTGTCTTCGCCCGCGGTCGCCCCTCGAAGAAGCCCCAAGACGTCCGCTGGCACACCCTCGCCGACCTCTACAACGCGTAGCCGCTTACAACGCGTAGCCGCTTACAACGCGTAGCCGCTTACAACGTGTAGCCGCTTACGACGTGTAGCCGCTGCCCGCCGAGCCCGAGACTCAGAGCCGAGTGGCATAGCGCGTGCGTAACAGGACCTCGTCGGGTCTACCTGCGTTGCTGATCGCAACGGGAGGACCTCCATGACCAGCCTGGGAGCCCGTATGCGCCAACGCCTCAGCACCCCGATCTGCTCGATCTTCTTGGCTGCTCTCGTCGCTGTCGCGAGCGTGGCCTGTGGTGATGAGAGCGCGGTCACCAGCGATGGCGGGTCGAGCGGCGACGTTGTGATCCACGACGTTGCGATCCACGACGTTGTGATCCACGACAGTGCTCCCGGTGGCGACGTGGCGGGCGATGGCGAGCTGGTCCGTGATGGCGCCAACCTGCGAGACACCCGCCCGGCCGGCGACCTCTGCTCGACCCCGAGCCGCTGCTCGGTGACCTTTCGCTACGCTGCCGGCTCGGCGAGCTCGGTGACCCTCAAGGGCAGCTTCGACAACTGGGGCGCCGGCAAGCCGATGAGCCTCTCGGGAGGCAGCTGGCAGGTCGACGTCGAGCTCGATCACGGTGCGAAGATTCTCTACAAGTTCCTCATCGACGGCACCGACTGGGTCGCCGATCCGCAAAACCCCAAAAAGACCCAAGACGGCTTCCAAAACTCGATCCTGGACGTGGTCTGCGAGGCCACCTGCGCCGACGCCGGCGTCATCCCAGACACCGGCACACCCTCGCTCGACGGCGGTGGCGGTATCTGCCCGGCGCCGAAGCCCCTCGGCGACTTTCGCGAAGAGACGATCTACTTTCTGATCACGACGCGCTTTTTCGACGGCGACGTGAGCAACAACTACTACAACCGCGACCGCCTCGTGATCGGCGACCCCACGTGGCGCGGCGACTTCAAAGGGCTGATCCAGAAGCTGGACTACATCAAGGAGCTCGGCTTCACGGCGATCTGGATCACGCCCGTGGTCGAAAACCGCAGCGGCCTCGACTACCACGGCTACCACGGCTACGACTTCACCAGGGTCGACGCGCGCCTCGAGTCGCCGGGGGCGACCTTTCAAGATCTGATCTGCGAGCTGCACAAGCGCAACATGCGCCTGGTGCTCGACATCGTGATCAACCACAGCTCGAACTACGGGCTCCGGGGCAAGGTCTGGAACCCCCGCGCGCCGATCAAGTACTACCGCGAGACCGGCGCCTTCCCCTCCGCAGATCCGGCCTATCCCTACAAAAAGCACCTCGGCGCCTATCACAAGCCGAACCGCGTCGACGACGACAACCCGCTGGCGCCGCAGGTCTTCCGCGACTGGGATCCGGACGCGAAAAAGGAGATCAGCTGCCCCGTCTGCGGCAAGAAGATCCCGATCCAGAGCTTCTCGGGCTGGCAGAACCACGACCCGAACCATTTTTTCAACATCGACGCCAACAACCTCGACAAGACCTGGTACCACCAAAACGGCTTCATGGCTGGCGGTGATTGGGAGAACGCCAAGGCGCTGCAGAGCAAGCATATGGCGGGCGACACCATCGACCTCAACACCGAACACCCCACGGTGAAGACGTACATCATCGACGCCTACAAGAAGTACCTCGACATGGGCGTCGACGCGCTGCGTATCGACACGGTCAAGCATATCGAGCGCGGCAACCTGCTCGACTACGTCAACGCCTTCAAGCAGCACAAGCCGGGGCTCTTCGTCTTTGGCGAAAACCTCGTCAAGGGCACGGGCTGGGGCACCTGCCTCGACGCCAGCGACAACGGCCCGGCAGAGATCCGCCCCTGGTGGTACACCCGCACCACGAAAGACCCCTGCGGCAGCGGCAAAGACGACTCGGGGTTCTCCGTGCTCGACTTCTCGCTGATGAGCACCTTCCGAGACAACCTCAGCCAGGGGCGCTTCTCGGGGCTCTCGGCGGTGTTCTCACGCGATCACATCTACGGCGACGCGACGCAGCTGATCACCTTCATCGACAACCACGACATCGGCCCGCAGAACGACTGGAAGTACCGCTTCGCCGGCAAAGACGACGCCCTCGCCTCGGCGCTGAACCTGATCTGGCTGGTCCGGGGCATCCCCTGCCTCTTTTACGGCACCGAGATCCGCTTCAAGGCCGGCAAAGAGATCGACGGCAACGACGCGCCCCACGACAACAGCGGCCGCGCCTACTTCGGAGATCATCTGCTCCCCGGCGCCATCGCCCAGACCAAGGGGCATAAGTTCTTTCAGCATATCAAGCGCCTGAACCAGATCCGCAAGGCCTCTGTAGCGCTACAGAAGGGCGTGATGGAGACATTCGGCGATAATGACAACCTGTTTTGGACCGTGCGCAACTACCAAAAGGGTCAGCACGTCGCCGTCGTCGGCCTCTCACAGTGGGGCGGCACGATCAGCATCGGCGGCCTCCCCGGTGGCACCTACACCGACGCCGTCAGCGGCAACAGCATCACCATCGGCGATGGCGGCACGCTCAGCTTCTACGTCAAGGGCGGCTCCTCGGTTGCTTGCTACCAGCAGGCGCCCTTCTCGCTCCTACGCCGTGATTCCGCATCCTTAGCGCAGCTCGGTCCGGTAAGTTGATCAGCGCTCTAGCTGACACCGACGACCGCCTGGCTCTGGGCCTCTAGCTCTCCTGTCGCGACGCTTGCCCTTCGACGCGAGTTCTTCGTCGCTCAGACTCGCCGTAGCACCACGATGGCTGCGTTTTCGCCCCGCGACCTCAGCTCAAATGGCGTCGCCTCGCTCGGTCTGGCCTCGATCAACAGGCTGCTAACCCAAAGCGCGCTTCAACGGCACCACCACCGCCTCATCTGCGGGGATGCTCGGCAGACTCTCGAGGGCCGCATGCAGCCTCGCCAGCTCGACGGGCTTGGCGACGAAGGGTGTCGCGTCTTCAAGCGTATCGCGCTCGTCGAAGGTGTCGCCGCTGATGAAGATGAAGCGACCCGCCAGCTCGGCGTCGGTCGCGCGGACTCGGGCTTGCAGCTTGGCGCCCGAGCATGGGCCCATATGGCGATCACAGAGCACGGCGTCCACGGTCGACCGCTTTCTGTCGAGCAGCCGCTTCAACCCCTGCTCGGGGTCGGTGTAGATCTCCACCTCATCATCAACAAGCAGGCGCTTCAGGCTGCGCGCGACCAAGGGCTCGTCATCGATGACCACGATCCGACGGCCTTGGGAGAGCTCCGGTCTCTTCTTACTCTTCATCGTCTCTTCAACCTCCGGCCTCACGGCCTCGTCACGCTCAGCGCGGGGCAACTCTAGGCGAAACGTCGTACCCACGCCGACCTTGCTCTCGACGTGAACCTCACCACCTAGCGAACGCAGCAGCGCGTGGGTGATCGAGAGCCCAAGCCCCATGCCTTCACCGGGGCGGCCGCTGAAGAACGGCTCGAAAATATGCGGCAGCTGCTCGGCCGCGATACCACGACCGGTGTCTCCCACTCTCAGCTCGATCCATCGCTCGTCTCGCGCCTCGGCGACCACGGTGAGCGTGTTGGGCCGCCCCGCCTGCGTGGCCTGGGCTGCGTTGCAGAGCAGGTTGCTCAGCGCCCGCACCAGCGGCTCGTCGCCACAGGCCACCCACAGCTCGTCAGCCAGATCGACCTCCACCACGGCGCCACATCCTTGCACCACGTGAGCGCTGAGCTTCAACGCTCTGACGACTGCGTCGTTGAGCGCCAGGGGCCGCTCTCGCCAACGACTGGCTCCCAAGGGCCCCGCCGCCGCCGCGCGCACGTTTGGTGTCATCACCCGCAAGTCGCGCACGATCCGCACCACACGCGCCACCCCATCTTTGGCGTCGTTGATCGCCTCGACGACCGCCTCACCGACCTCTCCAGCCTCCTCCTCTTCAAACTTCTCACCGAGGAAATCAAGGTTCGACTGCACATAGGTCAGCGGGTTGTTGATCTCGTGGGCGACCCCCGCTGCGAGCCGGCCGAGCCCGGCCAGCTGCTGGTGACGCAGCGCCTGCTGCTGGGCCGCGAGCAGCTCGGCGGTGCGCTGATCAACCTGTTCTTGCAACGTATCTGTGAGCTCGACGAGCTGCCGCGAGCGTCGGGCGAAGGTCTCGAACGCCTCATAGCCGACAGCGAGCATCATCAGCGCGTAGGTCAGCTCGAGCAGGTACGGGCTGTTGATCAAGCCCGCTGAGATCAAGGCCTCGTTCACCCCGGCGGCGATGATGGCGACCAGCGCCGTGGTATGCAGCCACCGACCGGCGCGCGAGCCGGCATCGCGCAGGTGCCGCGCGCTCGCGAGCAGCGGCAAAAAGAGCGTGGCATAGACCACGAGCGCCAGCGGGGTCGACTCGGGGATCCGATAGCTTAGCCCGAGCCAGGGCACCGGGACCGTGATCAACGTGTTGCGATAGACCAGGCCGGGGATGAAGGGGAGCAGCGCCACGAGGGCAGAGAAACCCGCGATCCAGCTGTCGACACCATCAAGGACCGTGAGGCCGCGACGCACCCGCACATAGAGCAGCCAGAAGACCGCCGCCGCCGCCGCTGCGAAGCCGCCGAGACTCGCCGCGAGATGCACGAGGTTTGGAGAAGCCCCCGGCACGGAGAAGGCGAGGTTGGTGATCGAAAAGAACGCCGCAGCGCCCGCGAGCCCTGCGAACCAACGCACCTGACGAAAGGTCTCGAAGCTTCCGAGCATCCACAGCAGCGCCATCACCACCAGCTCGGTGGCTGTAGCCGCTACAGACAGGATCACGACCGCGTTCAAGCTACTCGCTCCTCCCCTCCCACGAGACGACGATGGCCCCGTCGCCAGGGTCTGGCACCCTCACCTCATCGACCGCTTGCGCCGAAGGTTGAGCCACCTGGTCGATCCCAGCGGTAGAGAGGCCCGTATGCGTTGAGCTCGTGAGATCCCGCCTATTTCAGCTGCGCGATACAAACGCATCGCCACCCTGGCTTTGATCACCCCGAGCGCAGCGATCGGATCGCCAGCGGCGAGCGCGTCCATCGCATCTACGCACCAAGACGTGTTCATGGGTCGGGAACCTCGGGGCGACTCATCGCGAGGCTGCCGCTCCCTGCTCGATCAACGTCAACAACGCGTCGGCGTCGACCCGTCGCTCGTAGCTCAGCACCGGCAGCTTCGGCAGCGCCGCCTCGACATCCGCCGCCAGCGAGCTGTCGACACAGAGCAGCCAGCGCTCTGTCGGCGGTAGCGCGCCTAGCAGCGCCAGCTTGTAGCGCAGGTAGGCCTCGGTCCAAAAGCCCACGATCTCCACCGCTACACGCCGCGAGCCGCCGCGCTCGACCAACACGAAGTCCGGACAGACGATCCGTCGCCCGAGCTGCACCGGCTCGGCTTCCCGAAGCACCTCCCAAAGCTCTCCAGCCGGCGAGGCCGCGAGATCGGCGAAGAGCCGCGCCTCGACCTTGCTGTCGAAACGTGAGAGTTCGCGATGCGTCGACCCGATCGGATCGCCCGTCGCCAGCTCGAAGCGCCGCGGCCGCGCCTCGTCAAGGCGCACCCGCGCCGTGAGCTTCCATGGCCCGCGCAGCGCCGTCACCACCGGGAGCCATCGCGCCAGCTGTCGCCCGTAGCGCAGTGTCTGTCGAAACAGCGACAGCGGCCCCGAGAGATGCAACAGCGTCTGGCCACCCGCCGACTCCGCCAACACCAACAAGCGGGCCAGCCGCGCCTCGCGCAGCGCCGCCTTGACCTGCTCGCCGAGGCGAAGCTCGACCCGCTCGGCCCGACAGACCAGCCCCTGCGCCAAGGCGAGGTTGTAGCGCTCGATCAGCGCCTCCGGCCCCACCGACCGCAGCGGCGCCACCGTGCGCAGACGCCGCTCGGCCCGGCGATCTGCGTAGAGCGCGCCGATCAACGCCTCGGGCTCTGGCTGCCCTGGGAGGTCAGACCCGAGCGCCAGCAACACCTCCCGCCGCGCCACCCCCGCCGCCCGCGCCGCGGCCGCGGTGAAGACCTGTCGCCGCAGCGCCGGCGGCTCGAAAGGCGAGCGCGTGTCGAAGGCCAGCTGGGCCAGGAGCAGGTGCAGCATGGCTCGCCACGCTCGCGGTCGCTCACCCCAGCTTGGTCTTTCGGCGAGCCGTACGCCGATCTCCGCTCGTGACGCGTTTTCGAGATGCACCAACCGCTCGCGCAGCTCGCCGACCCAGACCCGGTCCCGCTGCCCGAGGTAGCGCGGCAACGTTCGCTCAGCGGTGACGTCGACATCGAGCAGCCGCCTGGGCAGGGGCCGCTGCCGCCACTCCCTTTGCTCACGCTTCTCCACCTTTCGTCTCATGCGACCTCCTTCGGTCGCCGAGAGTGCAGAGCACGAATTGGACCAGAACAGCGCTCGAAAAAGCGCAACGATTACGATAAAGGCAACGAGCTGCTTGTTGGCGGGATGCGAAACGGCCGGCGTACCGGCGCCGGATCTCGGCCGAGCGGCTTCGAGCTGGCTCTTTGTGACAGGCCGTCAGCTATCGTCTACTGGCTGACCGCCGACGGGGGCAGGAGCGACTGGAGAGGACGGCGCCTCTGGAGTGGGTGCAGCGGTGGATGCCATCGCTGGAGACGCCATCGCTGAAGCCGACAGAGGTGGAGGTACGCTGTCGTCCGTCCTGTTGGACGGGGTAGCTCTTCTTATCGAGCTCGACCTTCTGTACTCGCGCGCCGGCGGGGACCGTGAGCACGTGCTGGCCGCCGCGGCTCAAGCGCAGGCCGATGGTCAAGGTCGCGTCGGTGGCCCGGCGCCCGGGGCGCAGCGTGAGGACCGCCGTGTCGATGGTCAGGCTGCGCCCGCCGACACCCTTGGGCCGAGTGATCCCCAAAGAGGGGGTCTCCCCCGGCCACGGTCGCCAGGCTGTTTCGGGTCAGTCGCGAGGCAGGCAGCGCTTCAGCGCCGCGCCCACGGCAGCCTCATCCGCCGAGGCCTCCACGTCGTCGAAGAGCGCCTCCACCGCCTCCATCTCGAGCGCCATCAACGATTCGCATAGGTCCGCAGGTGGTGACGCCAGGCGCTTGGTGATGGCGCGAGCGACGACGCGCACGAGCGCGCGCTTGCCCACCTCGAGCCCTTCTTGAAGCCCTTCTTGAAGCCCTTCTTGAAGCCCTTCTTGAAGCCCTTCTCGAAGCCCCTCCTCGTGCCCGCGGACGCGCCCCTTCTCGAGCACCTCTTGATAGATCGTCGAGTCTTCCATCTGATCGCTCCTCAACATCGATCTTAGCAGCTCCACGTCGAAGCGGCGCTCGCCAATGGTCTGGGTGAAAAACAAGCAGTCGTAGCGCTTCACCGGCGGCCAAGGCGCCTCGAGGATCGCCTGGCGGATCGCTGGCAGGTCTGCTGCCGAGATGCCTCGCGTCAAGCACGCCAGCGGTGCAAGCGCAGGCGAGCTGCGAACCGCCGTGATGTCGATCGCGGTGTTCCATGGTTCGAAGAGTTCATAGCGGAAGGCCAGCTGGCGCGTGCGTACGCTCTGAGGGAGGGTATGTGCCGGCTCCTCCGGGCAAAGATAGATCACCATCGAGAACACAGGTCGCGCGAGCTTGCTCATCAGCAGCGCGTGGTAGGCCGCCATGCGCTCTGGCAACCCCTGCTCATGCGCTGCCTGTAGCTCAATGTGGAGCACATGCTCAACACCATCGATCTGCGCGACGAAGACCTCGTCGCTGATCTTCTCGGTGATCGGCTTGATCTGCGTACGCTCCGTGCGCAGCGCTGTGAAGCGGTACTTTGGTAACAGCGCAGGCAACAGCTCGTCGAGGTGGTCCTCGATCAGGCTGCGCGAGGTCATGTCGAGCTCGCCCATCAGCGCACCAGCGCCAGCTGTCGCGCCGTCCCCTCGGCGACCTCATGGGTCCCGCGCGCCAGCAGCTCGTAGACCACCGCCCGTTTGTTCCCACGAGGGCGCAACAAGCGCCCCAGGCGCTGCGCTGGCTCGCGCACCCCGCCGATCGCGCTGCCGAGCACCAGCGCGCAGTTCGCCTGCGGCAGATCCACCCCCTCGCCAAGCACCCGCGCCGAGACCAGCGCGCGCACTCGCCCCGCGCGAAAATCATCGAGGAGCACCTCTCGCTCGCCTCGGGAGGTCTCGCAGGTGATGGCCGGCACCAAAAGCTCGCGCGAGAGCGCGTAGGTCGCCTCGTTGTCCGCGCAGAAGATCAGACAGCGCGACTCGGGCCCGAGCTGGTCGAGCAGCCGCCCCGCCGTCGCGCGCTTATGGGCCGCGCGGGCGACGACCTGACGCATCCGCCGGCGCGCCGCGAAGGCCTCCGCCAGCGCCCCGTTTTCGGAGGCGCCGCGCTGCCGGCCCTGGGCGATCATCGTCTTCCAGCTCGGCAGCCGCCCATCGGGCCCCGCCAGCGCCAGCCGCGCCCGCGCTCCAAGCTCACGGCAGCGCTCGTACTCCAGCCGCTCCTCCGGCTCGAGCTCGATCAGCAGGCGTTGCACGTCGAAGGGCGCCAGGTGCCCCGCCTCGCAGAGCCTCGAGCGCGGCACACGAAAGACCGGAGGCCCGATCCGCGCCGCCAGCCGTGCAGCGCCCTGGGGATCGCGCTCCGCGTCGGGTGGCGTGGCCGTCAAGCCCAGCCGCAGCGGCGCCAGCAGCAGCTCCAGCGGCTCACCACGCACCCGCCCCGCCGCGTGGTGCGCCTCGTCGACCACCAGAAGCTCGAAGCGCTCCGCCAGCCGCTCCGCGTGGCGCTCCACCGCCGCGAAGGTCGCCACCGTCAGCGGGCCAACCTGGCGCAGCCCGTCGCCAAAGCGCGCCACCTGCGGCCGGGCGGGCAACGCCGAGAGCGACGAGGCCCACTGCTCGAGCAGCGTCCGCGTCGGCACCACCACCAACGTCGGCCGCCCCACTGCCGCGATCGCCGCCTGCGCCACCACCGTCTTACCCGATCCCGTCGGCAGCACGATCACCCCTCGTCCGCCCGCCTCCTGCCAAGTCGCCAGCGCGTCGCGCTGGTAATCGCGCAGCACCGGCGCCGAGATCCGGACCCGCACGCGCCGATCCCACGCCGACGGCAGATCCACAAAAGGCATCCGCGCCGCCGCCAACGCCGCCACCAGCTCACCGTAGCGATAGCCCGGCAGCCGATGGGCCGAGACCCGCCGATCCCAACGCAGCTCCGGCACCCGCAGCTGCTCGACCCGCCAAGGGCTGCCCTCGAGGAGCACCGTCCCCCGCTCGAAACGCAGCGAGAGCCCGCGCCTTTTCTGCTCTCGAGGCTGCTGCGATGGCCGTCGCACGTTCAACGTCACCCGCGACTCCGACGCCGAGCTGCTCGAGTGTGATGTCGAAGCCGAAACCGACCCCGAGGCCGACCAACCCGTCGAAAGCGAACCCGTCATCTCGCACCTCCTTGCCACGCGCCAGCGCCCTGGGCCGGCGAGCGTGTAGGTACGAAGAGCACATTTCGAGCCAGCTTTTCGGGGGCGAAAGCTGTGTGATTACAAGGGGCGCTGGTGGAGGGTGATCCAAACGGCCGGCGTACCGGCGCCAGATCTCGGCCTTACCGGGCGCGGCTAGCGGGGAAGGGCGCGGACGACCTCGATCACCCGAGCGATGTCATCCGCCTCGAGCGCCGAACCGGAAGGCAGACAGAGCCCTCGTTCGAAGAGATCCGCCGCCACAGCGCCGCCGATCGTGCGGCAACCTTCGAAGACCGGCTGCAGGTGCATCGGCTTCCAGACCGGCCGCGCCTCGACATCGTGCTCGGCGAGGTGCAAGCGCACAGTCTCACGGTCGGTGCCGAACTCGGCGGGATCGATCGTCAGGCAGGTCAGCCAGCGGTTCGCTCGCCCCCAAGGAGCCTCCGGCATGAACTGGATGCCGGGCAGATCGCCCAGACCCGCCTCGTATTGCGCGTAGTGCCCCCGCCGCGCCGCCACACGCTCCTCGAGATGGGAGAGCTGGCCTCGCCCCACGGCGGCCAGCAGATTCGAGAGGCGGTAGTTGTAGCCAATCGTCGAGTGCTGGTAATGGGGCGCTGGATCGCGCGCCTGAGTCGCCAGAAAGCGCGCCCGCTCGACCATCGCTGCGTCATCCGAGAGCAGCATCCCCCCGCCGCCGCAGGTGATGATCTTGTTGCCATTGAATGAGAGCACACCGATGCGCCCGAAACTCCCCGCCTTCTTCCCCCCACAATCGGCGCCCAGCCCCTCTGCGGCATCCTCGATGATCGTAACCCCATAGCGCTCACAGGTCGGCACGATCCGCCCATAGTCCGCGCACTGGCCGTAGAGATCCACCGGCACCAGCGCCTTGGGCAGCTTCCCCGCCGCCGCGGCCTGCTCCAGCGCCTCCTCGAGCAGCTCCGGGTCGAGGTTCCAGCTCGCCCGCTCACTGTCGACGAACACCGGCGTCGCCCCGGTGTAGTGGATCGCGTTGCAGGTCGCCGCGAACGTCAGCGTCGACGTCCAGACCTCGTCACCTCGCTCGATCCCCAGCATCACCATCGCCAGGTGAAGCGCCGCCGTCCCCGACGAGAGCGCCGCCGCGTGCCCCACGCCAAGATACTCTGCCATCTCGAGCTCGAACGCGTCGACATGTGGGCCGAGCGGCACCACCCAGCCCGAGTCGAAAGCGTCAAGCAGCAGCTCGCGCTCGCGCTCGCCCATGTGCGGTGTGGAGAGCAGGATCTTCTTCTGCGTCACGAGCGGCCTCCGTTAGCGGCCCAGAAACGATGGCCAGAGCGGCGGCGCGGGTCAAGCACCGAAGGAGCCAGACGAGTGAACCAAGAGCATGCCCAAGGGCACCAACCCGATGTACGATGCGCAGTCCATGATCGAAGCAGCCTCACATCCCTACGCCAGCAGTGAGCCCCATCCCAAGCAGCGCGGCTGGCGCGGCGCCTTGAAGCGCGCCCTCGACCTAACAGCCGTCGCCGCTGTCGCGCCGATCGCCGCACCGCTGTCGCTGGCCACAGCCGCCGCCGTGCGCCTCTCGATGGGCAGCCCCGTGCTCTTCGCCCAGCAGCGCCCCGGTCAACATGGCCACTTGTTCACAGCCTATAAATTCCGCACGATGCGCGACGCTCAAGACACCAGCGGCCGCCCCCTCCCCGACGCCGATCGCCTCACCGCCGCCGGTCGTTTCATCCGCAAGACCAGCCTCGACGAGCTACCACAGCTCTGGAACGTCCTCCGCGGCGAGATGAGCCTCGTCGGCCCCCGCCCCCTGCTCGTCGAATACCTGCCGCGCTACAGCCGCGAGCAGTTCCGCCGCCACGACGTGATGCCTGGCATCACCGGCTGGGCCCAGGTCTGCGGGCGCAACGCCACCAGCTGGCGCGAGCGCTTCGAGCAAGATCTGTACTACGTCGACAACTGGTCGCTAGACCTCGATCTCAAGATCCTCTGGCGCACGGTGCGTAAGGTGCTCAGGCGCGAAGGCGTGAGCGCCGAAGGCCACCAAACCATGCCCGTATTCATGGGTAACGATGCGGAAGGGATCCCCTATGGCGATCCTAACGCGAGCCTGATGGCCTGATGAGAATGCGATGAACAAACCCTCCTGGACGAAGCTCTACGTTCTAGGTGCTGGTGGACACGCGAAGGTCGTCGCTGACGTCTGCGTCTGTGCAGGCTATCAGGTGGAGGGCTTTCTTGATCGGGACCCTGAGAGGTGGGGTCATGAGGTGCTGCAGCTGCCCGTCGTTGGCGACGAGGATTGGTTGATCCGTCACAACGCGCAGCACCCTGAGCGCATCGCCCTAGCGCTCGGCATCGGAGACAACCACGCGCGAGAGGCGGCTGCCCAGCGCTGCCGCGATGCCAGCTTCGCGCTGCCCTGCTTCATCCACCCCAGCGCGACGATCGCAGCCAGCGCGACGCTAGGCGCTGGCACCGTGGTGATGGCAGGTGCGGCCGTCAACCCCGACTCCACCATCGGTGAAGGCGTGATCCTCAACACCGGCTGTGTCGTCGAGCATGACAACCGCATCGACAACTACGCGCATCTATCCGCGAATGCGTCGACCGGTGGCACGGTCAGTATCGGCGCACGCACGCACCTCGGGCTCAACAGCACGGTGCTACCCAATCTCACGGTTGGCGCTGACGTGGTGCTCGGAGCTGGCGGGGTGATCATCCGCGACACATCCGATCGACAAACCCTTGCGGGTGTGCCCGCGAGATCGCTCCACCAACGCTAAAACCCCTGGTAGCACAATGCGCATCCTCATCATCCACCAGTACTACCTGTTTTCGGGTCAGCCGGGCGGGTCTCGATTCAATGAGCTGGCCAAGCTGTGGACGGAGGCAGGCCACGACGTTACCGTCATCGCCGGCACTGTTAATTACAACACGGGAGAGGCTCCAGCCCATCTGCGCAGGCGATGGATCACGCGAGAACGTGATGGTCAGGTGACGGTGCTCCGCTGCCACGTCCCCGAAACCTACACCAAGAGTTACGCCGGCCGCATGTGGGCCTTCTTTGGCTTCACGCTGTCGGCAAGCAGCGCAGCGCTGACCTGTGACCGCCCAGATGTCGTGATCGCCACGTCCCCCCCACTGACCGCGGCGATCCCAGGGTACGTGGCGTCCCGGCTGCGTGGGACGCCGATCCCTTGGGTGTTCGAGATCCGCGATTTATGGCCTGAGAGCGCAATCACGACTGGCGTCCTCAGCGCCAACAGCACGCTGACACGGCTGCTCTACAAGCTTGAGCGCTGGGCCTGCCAGGTCGCCGACCGGGTCAATGTGCTCACGCCGGCCTTCCGAAAAGACCTCGTCAGCCGTGGGCTCACAACCTACGATAAGATCATCTTCATACCCAATGGGGCCGACGCTGAGGTCTTCACGCCGGGTCCTGCTGATAAGGCGCTACGCACCGAGCTCGGATGGGGTGACCGCTTTGTTGTGATGTACGCTGGTGCGCACGGACGAGCCAACGACCTCCAACAACTCATCGACGCAGCCTCGGCGCTGCGCGACCACCCGGAGATCTTGATCGCATGCGTCGGTGATGGACCTCAACGCGCCTCCCTCGAGGCCGATGCTCGGAAACGCCAGCTCGACAATATCATCTTCAACGGCCCCATACCCAAAGAGCGCATGCCCGACGTGGTCCGAGCCTGCGACGTGGGTGCAGCCGTGCTGGCTGACAATCCGACGTTTCGGACCGTCTATCCAAACAAGGTCTTTGACTACATGGCCTGTGAACGTCCGACCCTGCTCGCCATCGACGGCGTGATCCGAGAGCTGGTCTGCAACCATGCCCGCGCCGGTGTCTTTGCCCAGCCCGGCGATGGTGAGGCGATCGCGGAGGCGATCCGAGGCCTCGCAAACGATCGACAGGTCGGTGTCGAGATGGGTCAACGTGGTCGTGCCTGGGTCTTGGAGCATGCGACCCGTCGCTCGCTTGCTGCTCGCTATCTCAACTGCCTACAGATTTTGGTTGAGGAGGGATTGAGCTAAGAGCACCCCCACAAACGCCGCCCGCCGCTTTCTAGCAGCCTGTTGATCTAGCTCTCCCGTTACGACCAGCCCTTTGAACCGATCTTTTTGTCGCTCAAACGCGCCTTAGCACCACGATCGCTGCGTTTTCACTCCGCAATCTCGGCTCGAATGGCGTCGCCTGGCCCGGTCTGGGCTCAATCAACAGACTGCTAGAGCTGATCAGGTTACCGGACCGAGCTGCGCGAAGGATGCGAAATCACAGCTTAGGAGCGAGAAGGGCGCCTGCTGGTAGCAAGCAACCGACGAGCGACAACCGCTGTGATTTCAAAGATCAGCGCGGCGACGGGAGGTAAGTTGGTCAGCGCTCTAGGCCTCAGAGCGTTCGCCGTACCACCAGTAGGGCTCATGTCTTCGGCGACCAGTAGGGCTCATGTCTTCGGCGACCAGTAGGGCTCATGTCTTTGGTGACGAAATCGGCGCGGCAGCAGCACCCGGCTCGGTCCCGAATGTGTGGGGGGGCTCCTAAGATGGCGAGCTTGCGAAAAGACCCACCTTACTCGCACCTGGGAATCTCCTGCGTATTCGACCACGGATCGCCTCAAATCCGCGTACCGGTCGACGATGAGACGCTTACTGTACACGATCGGCATCAACATCCATCCATTCGGAAAATGGCTGCTTGTAATTACTGTCAACAAGACCATACTATTGTTTTGGTTCAGAAACAGGACCTTGAGCACCAACGAACGCATGCGTTCGGGGAGGTTCATCTTGCCTACCATTCAGGAGGAAATAGAAAGATGAGAAGTAGAGGATTGGC
>PDWJ01001063.1_pt1 | contig 69576 bp, 62 predicted proteins | sample 1430881 | NCBI WGS metagenome assembly PDWJ01 (sample SAMN01162460, study PRJNA174530) | Oral metagenome, whole genome shotgun sequencing project. | biome: Marine environment; feature: Marine mammal; material: Swab sample of the gingival sulcus; isolation source: swab sample of gingival sulcus... | reverse complement strand
TTTGAGCAAATGTGCTCATATTGCGTGCATTTCTATGCACCTAATATATCCTCATTCCGTTGCGCTGTAAAGGTTTAAAGCTTCAGCATCAAGCCATAATTAATACACTGCGCTGCCTGCTTGATCACTGCAATAACAGACAATCAATATTTTCGTCAGGATTGCACCGCTGAAGCCTCACTGATGTATCTTTCATAGAACCTTACACAGTTAAGATAATCAGTTGTTGAAATGCTCTCATTTACTGAATGAAGGGTTCCTATACCTTCGCTGCCCAGCCTGACCGGCATAAACCTGTAGGTATTATCCGCTGCAAGTCTGTACCTTCTGGAATCGGTTGCCGCAGGAAAAATACCTTCTCTTACAGGAATGCGGCTGTTCAGCACTGATCCGGCAGCTGCCAGAAGAGCATTCATATCCGGAGTTTCCCAGCTGGAAACATCTGAAGGCTCAGAGACGCTGGGATTCTGAACCAGCGCCACAGAAACGCCAAATGGTTTCGCTGCCTCTGTTATAAGTCTCAGCACATCATTCACTGATGTTCCAGGTGCAGGACGGGTGTTCACAAGAAGTTCTGCCGATGCAGGAAGCACATTCTCCTTCTGCCCTGCGTGTATCATTGTAGGAGCAAGGGTTGTACTGTCAGCAGATGTCAGGTTCATATCTTCAAGAGAGCATATCACTCTGGCAAGTTTACCGATTGCTGTAACCTCTCCTGGAACCGATGCGTGCCCCTGAACCGCAGATGATCTCAGAGAGAAAGTGGCATAACCCTTCTCCGATGTGGCGATTACAGCCTCCTCACAACCATCTGGCAGTGTATATATGTAACCGCCTTCATCAAGAACGCTTGAGCAGCGAATACCTCTTTCCAGCAGAAAAGAAGTAATGGAAGCTGCTCCGTTAAGCCCTCCTGTCTCCTCATCATGACCGAATGCAAGAACAACTGTTCTCTCAGGAGTAAAACCGGACTCAAGGAGCCTGTGGGCAGCCTCAAGCATACCGGCATATCCGCATTTGTAATCCACTGTTCCCCTGCCGTAGACTCTGCCCTGGCTTATAACGCCTCCAAACGGATCAAAGAGCCAGCCATCTTCTCCGGCAGGTACCACATCCTGATGGGCAGCGAGCATGAAGGGCTGAGATTCCTTTGAGAATCCTCTCCAGATAAGAACGATTGATGCCTCGCCGATCAGATGCATTTCCAGCCTGCTGAAAACCAGTGGCCAGGCAGAAGCAGAGTATTCCCTCATCTGATGAAAAGGCCCCAGCGGAAAAACACCGGGGCCTGATACTGTCCGGAATCTGATAGTTCCGGAAAAACGATCAAGAATCTGATCAGTTACTGACATTAACCCACTTAAGATTAAACCCCTGATATCCAAGAGTATCGGTGCAGGCTTCAACTGAATCGCTTATTTCCACAGCCTGTCCTATGGTTATATCTCCAGGAAAGAGAACAGTTATGTGAACAGGCCGCTCATCGGTATTCCTTCTGTTTATGGTTCTGTCAACCTGATCAAGAACCATCATGAAAGTTCTCCTGTTGAAGGCAAGGCCCGGTACCGGCTCAGCGATATCTGTGTTGTATTCCTCAACCATGAATCTCAGCCAGTCCTCTGTAAAGACTATCTTCAGTTCAACAGGCTGAACTGCGGTTGAATCCATTTCAGGAGAAGGAACCGGCTTCAGTATAGGTATCGCCGAGTATGAGGTTTTTGTGGTATCGGTCCAGCAGAAAAGGGAATCTGGTTCCAGATACCTGAAATCGTTTCCGTTAATCTTCTGCTGCATGTAATTAACCACAGGCTGAATAGACAGGGACCCCAGAGCAAGGAAAGAAACAGTCGTTCCTTCAGGAATCAGGGACAGATTCACATTCGTTCTGGGAGCTGCTGAAGTGCCCTCATCGTTAAATGCATATACTATCTCTGTACCGAGCATCAAAGGCAGACTGTCCCCGGGAAGTTCTTCTTCCTGGGCAAGTACTTCGCTCATATCAATTTCAGGCTGATATTCTGCACGGTCAAAATTCCTGACAATATAGATGGTTACCAAAAGAGCCGTGATAAAAACAGCAATACCAATAATACCTGAATGGTGTTTCTTAACCGGAACAAGGTCAGGAGGAGGAGAATTGCCAACCCTGGAATCAGCGCCGAGAGGCTTCTGAAGCGCCTCTCTCTGAACAGACCTGGGTTCATTCTGATCATCAAGTTTGAATCCGCAATTACCGCAGGGGCCTTTTGATTTGTTCCGATTATCGTGACCACAACTTCTACAGCGCATCTGTCAACCCTTCAGGACTCTCCTGGGCAGGCAGGGAATCAGTTTCAGCAGAGACATAAAAACTGGTAAAAAATTCCTCATCTACATAAGGATGATAAACAGCTTCCAGACTGTCCACAAGACCCTCTATTATTTCGGTTTCAAGTTTCTGACTTGCCAGGTTAAGAATCACATCTCTGATCTCATCAAACTCAGAAGTGTGCGCAGGAATAATCTCCACCAGCCTGAACCACAACGAAACAGTATCAGCCAGTGAAATAAGCTGTTCATCACCGGTTTCCATGCTGAACATGACCAGCCTGTCATTCTCAGGTATCGTATTCATTGTAAGAGGTACTGTAAGATACTCCTCACCCTCTGCAAGAATCTGAGGGAACTGCTTGAAATTTTCAGCGTAATCAAGCATGTCTTCACCTGAACCCATTATTTCTTCAGCTCTGTGAATAGCAGACTGAGATTCCAGAAGAAGAACATTGTACACTCTGCTCTCCTCCACAGGATAATCATCTCTGACCTCAAGGTAGAGTTCCTGAAGAAGAGCTGAATCCGGCTGGATTCTAGGGCTTATTACCTGCTCATAATAGGAATCAAGAAGTATCTCCATTGAGGCTATTCTGATTTTTTCTGCAGTTTCAGGAACAGTATCAAGCCCCAGTTGCTGAGCTGCTTCCATTTCCATATCAAAAAGAGCCAGTCTTACTGCATACTCCTCAAGCCAGAAGAGATTGTCTGTCTCTCTGGGAAGGTATACAGGCAGATGCTCAATATTCTCGGAAACGGAATAGACATCTCTGCTTCCGCTGTTCCAGGAGAGAACTGTTATCTCATTTTCCTCTGGAGTGAAATCCCTGAATTCTCTGCCGTTATTGACCGATCCCTGAGCCAGCAGTGCGATTGCCTCCTGGTTAATCTCAATTTGAGCATTGGTCTTAAGGCTGTCTTCAATAAACTGCTTTCTGGCCTCTCTTGCCCTTGCAAGGAGAAGCCTTGCGATGCGAGCAGAGTCACCGGAGAAGGGGCCTGGCTCATATGTCCATACAGAGTCTATCTGAAGTATTCTGAGCCCTACAGGAACCTCAAAGGGACCGATAATCTGCCCAGGTTCCAGATTTCCGGAAAGAGGTTCAAGATCCATTAAATTAGAGTACATTCTATCTTGAAGACTGATTAAGCCCTCAGACTGAATGGTAATAGGGTCTATCCCGTACTTCACTGCAAGAGTACTGAGAGAAACTCCTTCCTGAAGTCTGGTCACAACAGTATCCATCACCAGCGGATCACGGACTGCCAGAGCCCTGTATTCAACACTTGTTCCCAGGGAGTTCCAGAAAGCGCGAACTGCTTCATAATCGCTCTCAACCAGACCAAGCATATGCTCTAAAAGGGCAGACTGAAGATATTCCCTTGCCCTTTCGTGGGAGAGCCGTGCGCCTTCCCTGTCCTGATCCAGTTCCAGCTCGAAGGCATGCGCAAGGAAGAGTTCTCGTGCTATTATGTTCTCTTTCAGAATGTTCACAGATAAAGTATCTCCCCTGTACCGCTCAAAGGATTCAGTCACATCATCTGCAGTTACAGACCTGTCGCCTATGGTAATAACTGCACCTGGAACACCAGGCCCGCCTGCAGAGCCGCATGCCATAAGTATAAGAAGAGATAGAACAGCACTTATATTCAATTTCATGGAATCTCCTTTTTCATATGTTAGATACTTAACTGTGAACGCTATTGTTATAACAAGAAAGAGAAATGTCAACAGGAGGATAGATGCTATCAGCGTTACTTACAGCAATTTTGCTCCGGAGCCTTTCCAGTCCGGAGCTGCCATCAGGGTGGGAAGCAGGCATATTCGCTGAAGATATTGATACCGGTCAGGTTCTGCTTGATGTGAACAGCTGTGTTCCTATGCGACCTGCCAGTACCGTAAAGGCTGTAACTACCCTTTCTGCTCTCAGGTACCTTGGTGCAGAATATGTGTATCACACCAGCATTCTTGTTGACTCTTCCAGGGCAACGCTTATTCTCAGAGGAGCAGGAGCTCCGCTTCTCTCAGCGGAGGATGTGACCAGAACTGCCATGGAAACTGCGGCTTTACTTCCAGAAGGGTCTCTATGGACCCTTCTGACAGATCCAGGGGCCGTTACCGGCGAGAGCCACCTTCCAGGCTGGGACAGAAGCGACTGGAACAGAACCTACTGCCCTCCTGTTGAACCTCTATGCATAGGTGATAATGTTCTGGAAGTAATTGTATCATCCTCTGACGGGCACCCTCGGGTACAGACATATCCCCGGCTGCCCTCTCTTCAGCTTGAAACCGAAAGGCTCTCAGCAGGCAGAACAACAGCAGTAACTGTAAATGCAGGAGACTGGGATAGAGAAATACCTGTAATGACAGTCTCAGGAACAATTGCAGACGGAGAGAGAAAGATTATCTACAAGCCATTTCCCGGTGCACCTGCCGAACTCACCGGCTATCTTGCAGAAAAGCTTTCTGAAACAGGGCTGCAGGTTGTTATCGGAGGGATTACGGAGAACAGTTTTTCCAGTGAAGACCTCCCTTCCGCTTCAGTGATGTACTCCGATCCCCTCTGGGTGATTCTGGGGTCCATGAACAAATGGAGCAGAAACATGGTGGCAGAGCAGGTTCTGCGAACTATTGCATGGAAGGTTACAGGAGATCCAGGTTCAACCAGGGCAGGATGCGACATATCCGCAGCTATGCTTGACTCGCTTGTGCCTGGTCAGACCGGTTGGCAGCTTGCAGACGGATCAGGGCTTTCAAGACTGAATCTTCTCACTGCCCGGCAACTGGCAGCTGTGTTCAGCAACGGAGCCTCAAGCCTTGAATACGGCCCTGAGTTCCTTGCCGGATTCCCTGTTAACGGTGTTGACGGTACTCTCTCCACTCGAATGGAACAGATACCTGAAGGATCATTTCGCGGAAAGACCGGATCACTTAACGATACATGCACCATAGCAGGCATACTCACAACTGCCAGCGGCAGAAGAATATCAGTTGCGATATTCCTTCACATACCAGAAGGCAGGATACTGAGAGCCAGAAGCTGGCAGGATCGTTTCATTGAGGATATGTACAGGAACCTGTGAGTCCCTGTCAGTCTTTGCTTCTCTCCATGTACTCACCGGTCCTGGTATCAATCCTGATTCTTTCCCCCTCTTTTACGAATAAGGGAACCTGTACCACAAGACCTGTTTCCAGTATTGCCGGTTTAGTACCGCCTGTTGCAGTATCACCCTTGAGACCAGGATCGGATTTGGTGATAAGCAGATCAACGAAGTTGGGAGGCTCAACTATTATAGGGTTGTCACCTACAAAAAGAACTCCTATATCGCAGTTGTCTGTGAGGTAGCTTGCAGCGTCGCCTACAAGATCTGCAGAAAGGTCTATCTGCTCATAGGTGGCTGGATCCATAACAGTGAAACTCTCATCAGTGTGGTAAAGAAGCTGATAAACCCTGCGCTCCAGCCGTATCTCGGTTACCTTTTCTCCAGCTCGCCATGTTTTTTCAATAACTTTGCCGGAAACAACATCCTTGAGCTTTGATCTTACAAAAGCCGCGCCCTTTCCTGGGTTAACATGCTGAAACTCCTGAATAGAGAAGTACTTGCCGTCAATATCTAGGACCATACCCCGTCTGAAATCATTACTGGTAGCCATTAATCTTTCCTCCGCAGTATATCTGTTATTATGTGTATAGCTGATGTGTAACCGGCAAAACCAGCCCCGGAGATTACCACATCGGCACCTCTGGCTGTGAGCAGTCGCGCTCTGAAATCTTCCCTGTTATGTATCTGAGAAATATGAACCTCAACCACAGGCCCTCTGAAGGCTGTCATTGCATCCAGGACTGCCACTGAAGTGTGGGAGTAACCGCCGGGATTAATTACCAGACCATCAGAAATCCCTGAAGCATCATTGATAGCTCTGACTATTTCTCCCTGGAGATCAAACTGAAAAATCTCCAGCTGAATACCATTCTTCTTACAGAAGGAAGTTATGGTTTCACACAGTGAAGCGTAATCGTCCGGTCCGTATACTTCAGGCTCACGAACCCCCAGCATATTCAGGCTGGGACCGTTCAGTACTGTTATCCTGGTCATTTATCGAAAGCAGTGAGCCCCAGCTCTTCCCTCTCCTCAGAAGTAAAAAGGTCATAGAGACTTCTGGGGGCCCTTGAAGGCTCTTTGCTTTCAGAAGGCGGTTCTGCAAAAGGTTCAGCTTCAACAGACACAGAGTGCTCAATTGTCAGAGATTTAAGTTCATCAGACTCTTTTTTGCCGCTGTCCTGAGCAGCGAGAATAGAAGCCATTCTCTCTGTATCAGGATAGGTCACATTCTGCCCTGTAAGCCTGGCCTCCTGTTTAAGCGCGTTGAGTTTTTGCCTGGTACTCGCAAGCATCTCCTCAATATCAGGATCGCCCGGGTACTCAAAAAGATATTCCTCAAAAAGTTCAACGGCTTTGTCCAGGTTGCCTTCCTGAAAGTTCAGTTTTCCCAGACTCTTGATTGCAATGAGGTTCAAAGGATCAAGTGAGATAACCTTCTCAAAAGCAGCCTTTGCTTCATCTGAAAAGTTATTGTCAAGAGCACAGCGGCCAAATACTACATTGACGGAAACATTGTTCCCCCATTTGTCAAGACCTTTTCTGGCCACATCAAGAGCTTCAGAGGAACGGCCTTCCTTTCTGAGTTTGCCGGCAAGCCTTACGCAAAGCACTGGTGTCGGATTTGATAGCCAGCTCTGATATAGTTCCTGCGCTTCTTTATTGCTATTCGGCACTTCTTACTCCTTACGGAAGGTGTCCATGATTATCCAGCCCTCACGAAGATACGGTTCCTTAGCATGACCCGGGTTATATACCTCCATATCCATAATATACCACTCATCTCCTGCATCAAGAACCCTTGTGGTAAATGAACCGGCATTAAGGTACTCCGGATTCCGCCAGACTCCGGTGAGTTCAAGCCCCTGAATACTGCCTGCAGAAAAGGGTACAGCATTCGTTCTTGCCCTGTCAACAGAATCAGCTGCTGCATCAAAAAAGAAGGTCCTTGCCATTGCTTCCCTGGCCAGCATGGCGTTCTCACTGTTGAGTTCAGCTCTTGAACGAATCACACTGAGACTGAAGAGAAGAAGACTCTCATCGTCAGGCTGTCTCTGAAACTGAACGAACCCGTCTTCAGGCCGCCAGCTGTGGGTAAGGTATGATTTGGGAACATCCATAGTGAAGCCTATCTGTCTAAGGCTGTCAACTCTTTCCTCTGATGTCATGGAAGTACTTACAAAACTGCGGTACACATATGATGCCATCTGGCTGTTGTAAGCTTCAACCAGCATATCAGGAAGAACTTCAGGAAGCGAATCGCCTGGCTCAAGGCAAACTGCAAAGACCTGCTGATTGAGAGCCCACACATCCTCCCCGAACAGAATACCCTCCTCAAGCTCCTCAAGTGAACCTGGAACGATGCCTGAATGGGCTGAATCAACCAGCATCAGAATTATTCTTCTTTCCTGAAGTGTTCCGGTAAACTCTGAGAGTTCTGCGTAGGAAAAGCTGAAGACCTGCTCAGGATCAACAGTTTCTATCACCATGTGAAGAGACTCAAGACCTCCATGATCTATGAAATCAGTGAGAGTCTTACTGTGTACCACAAGTATGCCGTTCAAAGGCCCCAGGGATTCCTGCCTGCATCCGAATGAAAGAAAGAGTACGGCAGCAATAAGTACCCGTTTCATCGCCTGCCTCTCTTGAACAGCGGCACTATAAGTCTTACTGCACCTGCAACAGCCGGAAGGTAGTTTACTGCCCCTGAAATAACCTTTGGAGCAGAACCTGCGTTTACCTTCCCTGCAAGTACCCTTACTTCCGCAGCTGTATGTCCCACTTCGCGGCCTGTCTTTTCCATCTCGCGAAGGGTGTCAGTCATGGCAGGAGTAAGCTCGTTGACATTGATTTCAACTGCCTTCAGGGTACTCTCCATGCTCTCAAGGGTTTTTCTCAACCTCAATAGAAACACTCCCAGCACAGCAATTCCTGCCCAGAAACTCACCACACCTATAAGCAGAATAACAGCAGTAGCACTCATTATATGCAACTCCTCTCATGCAGCAATATCTTAAACTGATACCCGAAGCCGGTGATTCAGTCAACAGGGTGCTGCGGTCAGGTAGTGAGTGCCATTCTTGCTTTGAAAGTATTCTCAAGAAGGAAGGCTATGGTAAGCGGCCCTACACCACCTGGAACAGGTGTAATGGCATAGCACTTTTCGAAAACAGCATCATAGTCAACATCACCTGCAAGGTTGCCGTCACTGTCCCTGTTTATTCCAACATCCACAACCACAGCGCCATTACCGATCCAGCCCGGGCCTATCATTCGTGCTTTCCCCACTGCGGCAATGAGTATATCTGCAGAGGAGCAGAGTGCTTTGAGATCGACTGTCCGGCTGTGGGCCACAGTAACCGTGCAGTTCTCTCTGAGCAGAAGCGCAGCCATAGGTTTTCCCACAATATTGGACCGGCCTACTATGACAGCATTCTTCCCTTCAAGGGGAATCTCATAATGCTTAAGAAGACCTGTTATGCCTGAAGGTGTGCATGGAAAAAGCCCATCCTCACCTCGCCAGAGTCTGCCTACATTTACAGGATGGAAACCATCCACATCTTTTTCCGGCAGAACAGCAGAAGCAACCGTCACAGCAGAGATGTGGTCAGGCAAAGGAAGCTGCACAAGTATTCCGTGAACTGAGCTATCTTTATTAAGACCTCTGATAACCTGCAGCACTTCCTCTTCTGAAGTGCTTTCAGGAAGGTGTATAACCTCTCCCCTTATGCCAACTTTCCTGCAGGCTTTCTCCTTGGAGGCCACATAGACGGAACTGGCAGGGTCGTTTCCGACCATTACCACAGTAAGACCTGGAGGTTCTCCTGAAAGGGAAGCTATGCGTTCCCTGAGAGAAGATTTTACCGTTCGTGAATACTTTCTGCCGGAAAGCACATGGGTCATATCAGCCCTTGACTATCTTTTCTATCTCTACCCAGGTAAGGTTCTGCCTGTGGCCTGTTTTTTTCTCGTAGCCCTTGCGTCTCTTACGCTTGTATATTGTAACCTTGGGGCCTCTGGTATGCTTGATAATTTTTGCAGTAACCCTGACACCTTCCACTAAAGGTCGCCCTACAACAACCTTTTCATCCTTTGCAACAAGAAGGACATCCTCAAAAGCGCAGGGTGCACCTGCTTCTCCATCTATGCTGGGAACAAGAACCTTCATTCCCGGCTCTACCCTGAACTGGGCTCCACCTGTCTTAATGATTGCGTACAAGATGTACCTCCGTTATATTTTAAAATACACCAGTAATGGCGTTTTCGTAATGCATTCGAACAGCGCAATTTTATACTACCGAAGGCCTTTAAGGTCAACCTTTGGCTCCAGGAGCATACATATCCGTTATCTCCGAGTGGTTGTCCAGACTGTAAACCCTGAACTGAGCCTGCCCCAGCCTGTGATCCTCATGAACATGAACTGAGAGCCTGTCACTTCTGGCAGTAAGATATTCAAGCCTCTTGCCGTCATCCTCAAAGAGGAAAACAGCAACTGCAGGATTAACCGATACAACAAGGTTCCGATGCTTCTTTCCTATTGCAGCCCGCTCAAGGAACCTTTCAATTCTGGTCAGAACACTGAGAGGAGACTGAATACGACCGGTTCCGCAGCAGTGCTCACAGACACCGGATGTTGCCTGAACAAGACTTGGGCGAACCCTCTTTCTCGTCATCTCCACCAGTCCCATCGGGCTCAACTGGCATGTCTTGGTTGGTGATCTGTCCCTTCCCAGTTCACTTCTCAGGCAGTTCACCACCTTTTCCCTGTGGGAAGGGTTGTCCATGTCGATGAAGTCGATAACAATAATTCCACCCAAATCCCTGAGTCGCAGCTGCCTGGCCACCTCCCTGGCAGCCTCAAGATTGGTCTTCAGTATTGTGTCTTCCTGCTTTCGCTTTCCCACATATCTTCTGGTGTTCACATCAACAGCCACCAGGGCTTCAGTATGATCAATAATCAGTGATCCGCCGCTTTTCAAAGGCACTTCCCGCCTGATCAGACCGGAAATTTCCTTCTCTATTCCAAAGTGATCAAAGATGGGAGTCTTTCCTCTGAAGAACCGCACTTTTCCTGCAGCATTCGGATCAAATGTTTTCAGATACTTCCGTATCTCCTTTGCCACACTTCTGGAATCACATACTATAGAGTTCAGTTCAGGGGTGACAAGGTCCCTTACAGTCATTGTTATAAGGTCGTGCTCCTGATGGAGAAGAGAAGGGGCTCTGGATTTCAAAGCAAGCGCTCCCACTTCCTTCCACTTCTTGACAATCCTCTCCACATCTGTTCTGAAGCTCTCCTCGTCCTTGTCAATACCGGCTGTTCTCGCAATGATGCCGAATCCCTCTGAACGAACCTGCTGAACAATGCTTCGAAGCCTGCTTCGTTCTTTTCTGTCGGTTATTTTTCTGGAAACACCTGCTACAGTGTCTCCAGGCATGCTTACCACATACCTTCCAGCTATTGAGATACGGGTGGTAACCCTGGCTCCCTTGGTCCCTATGGGCTCTTTTGTAACCTGTACAAGTATTCTTCTGCCCTTTTCCAGCACCTGCTCAATAGGCTTGGATGTTTCCTCGGCCCTTGGAGGGGGGCCATCAACCAGAGCCTTTGCGAACTCCCTGTCTGCAGCAACCTTTTCCCGTACATCAGATACATGGAGGAAGGCGCTTCTTTCAAGGCCGATGTCTACAAAAGCAGCCTGCATTCCAGGCAGAACCGCATTGATTCTTCCAAGATAGATGTTGCCTACGATTCTCTTCTCGCTGGCCATCTCCACAATAAGCTCCATAAGCCTGCCGTCTTCCATGACAGCTATGCGTGTGACCTCAGGATGCTGGTTGACAACAAAATCAACCTTCATTGACTATCTCCTTACGAACCGGTTCAAGAGGGATAAGAACACCTTCTCCGCCGGTGATAAATAATTCAGTTCTCTCTATGGAAATCCATGAAGCTCCTGCAGCTTCAAATATTCTGTCAGGTCTGCCTTTTCCCCTAGCGGGATCAGAAACCAGTCTGGCAGAAGACTTATCAATGGAGCTGAACTCCAGAACAAGGTTATTACCTGAGAGATAGTCCTCCACCAGCTCCATATTGTCTATTCCCCTGATAATATACTCAGCTGCAGCAGTCAATGCCCCTGGAGAACGGTACTTTCCGGTAAGCTCAGTTATTCCCATAAGTTTAATACCTTCAGGAAGAGCCTTGCTGATAAGTTCATGTATCCTGTCTATGGTGACATTTTCAAGTAGCTGAAAGTCTGCGTACTCGCTGGAACTCATGAATCCAAGGGGAACAGGCTGTGAGAACGACAGCTTTACCCTTCTTGAAAAACCTGAAGTGTAGTGAAGCGGGAGACCTGTCCGTCTCAAAACCCTTGTCCAGAATCTTACCATATCCAGATGAGAGGTAAGGGAGGCCAGCCCTGTCCGCGAATACCTGAGACGGTATCTGGCAGCAGGAGCCGGTTCCTGCACTGCAAGCCCTTTCACCGAAGAGTGAAGTGAATCAGGAAGAGGGGGAACGGTACCATCACAGGCACCGCAGCCTGAACATCCTGCTTCTCTGCAGTCAGGAAGAGGTATTCCTTTCTGTGACCTGGCATATTCTGCTGCCAGCCATTTCTGACTGACGCCCAGGTCTACAATATCCCAGGGAAGAGGATCTCCCGGGTTTCTGTGCGGAACAGGATTGGCTTCAACCAGAGGCTTCCAGATATCCCACCTGTAAAGATCACTCCATCCGTCATAGACAGCGCCTGCCCTGAAAGCCTCCTCAAGGATATCTGCTGTTTCCCTTCCGCCGCAGCTGAGAAGGTGTTCCATCACAGAGACCCTTGGATCGTTCCATGATACTGAAGCACTGCGGCATCTTTCGCGAACATAGGTTATTCTCTGCCACATCTCTTCCTGCTTCAGCTGAACGCACCACTGAAAGGGAGTATGAGGCTTGGGAATAAATGGAGATAGAGCAGCTGTGACTTTTCGCTTCTTACCCATTATTCCAGCAAGGATGTCTGAAATACTGCATATCCCGTCAAGGTCCTCAACGGTTTCTCCTGGAAGCCCTACCATGAAATACAGCTTTATGCCCCTGGCTCCCAGTCTTGACGCAGCTTCTGCTGCCTTAATTATGGTTTTATCAGAGAGCGGTTTGTTGATGCACTTTCTCAGCCTCTCTGTTCCTGCTTCAGGGGCCATGGTAAGGCTTCCCCGAAAGAACCTTCTGCTCTCAAGGCAGGGAAGGGTGTCCGGCCTGAGTGAAGGCTGTGAGACCTTGAGATGAAGTTCCTTCTCAAGGGGTTCCACCAGTTGAAGAAGCTGGTCAATGGAAGAATAGTCGCTGTAGGAGAGTGTAAGAAAGCCTGCCTGCTCCCATCCTGTGCAGAGTATGGACTCCCTGAGTAATTCAGTTGCCTCTCGGGCGGTTCTTTCCCTTACAGGTCTGGAGAGCTGAGAAGCCTGACAGAATCTGCAGCCTCTTGTGCATCCCCTGGCAAGCTCAACCACTGCCCTGTCATGGGTCACCTGAGCCATTGGAACTATCTGCTGAACAGGAGCATCTTTCCTGTGCAATTTGTCTGCTCTTACCCAGCGTACTTTTTTTTTCTGTGTTCTTTCCGGAACCAGAACACCCGGCATTTCAGATACGGCTGACAGTTTTTCATCTCTGCCTGCATTCGAGCAGAGAACTGCCATCACATCAGTAAGGCCTGCTTCAGCCTCACCGAGAAAGAACAGGTCAACAAAAGGCTCAAGAGGTGCAGGATTAGCAAGACCGCCTCCGCCGGCAAGTATCAGAGGGGCACTGTCATCTCTGCTGCTGCTTCTAAGGGGAAGTCCGATAAGATCCAGTATGGAGAGTACATTGGTATAGAGTACCTCGGAGCTGATACCGAAACCTACCACATCACTTTCTGATACAGGATCACCTTTCTCCAGATCAATGAGAGGCATTGAGTCAGCCTTCATCATTCTGTACATATCAGGAGCAGGATGAAACGCCCTTCTTACAGAGAAATCACCTGCTCTGTTCAGAAGATGCCTTACCACCCTGAGACCGAAGTTAGACGCTCCAAGCTCGTAGATATCAGGATAGATGAGGGTTATTCGACGCCCAGGTGAAGACGGAGTTTCTCCATACTCAAGACCTATATATCGCTGAGGCTTCTCAACTCTTCTGAGAATGTTGAAGTACTCATTCTGCGTCAGGCCCAGGAACGAACCTCCTGAAATACCGGATTGCTCAGAAGACCTGCTGACCTGGAGGTACTCACTGAAAGATCTGATACAAGCTTTTCAACAAGTGAATCATCCAGCTCTTGCAGATATCCGAACAACCAGAGAACTCCGGTGCTTACCTTCTCAACAGGAAAACCCCTTCGCTTCAGAATAGCAGTCCAGTTCTCACCTGTTGAATCTTCAATATCGGAAACCACAACTCCAGACCACTTCAGATCATCGGTCTGCCCTGGAAGTTGAACACCTCTTTCGGCAAAAGTCCACAAATGCTTGTTTGGATTTACTATGTCAGTGAAATGGCCTGCCATTTCCTCAACTGTGCCCTTATCCCCGTCAGTGAGATGGAACTCCCACAGGAAATACCTGAACAGTTTAACCGGCGGAAGCTGAATATCCATTGCATGTATGGCATTCATAGAAGTTACAGCTTCAGGATCAGGTGCCTTGAGCCTGACCGCTATTCTGTAGAGACTCATTTCTTCACCCCCAGGTACTCTGCAAGACTTCGAAAAATCACAGAACCAGGCCCTGAAACCGACTCCATGTCCCTGCGTGTCCCTGCCCTCCTTCGCCGTCCCCATTCTCCTTCAAGACATGGCGGAACCTGCCAGAGTCTTATGGCTCTTTCAGGATGGGGCATCATGGCGAGAACATTCCCCTCTGCATTCATCAGACCTGCTGCTGACAGCATTGAACCATTGGGATTCCAGGGCCATTCCTGAACTTTTTCCCCTTCAGCAGTGGTGTATACAAGCCCTATCTGTTCAGATGCCCTGTCAATGACCTCTTTTCTGAACAGAAACCTGCCCTCTGCATGGGCAATGGGAACCGGCACAGGATTATCATCCATCGCTGAAAGCCAGGGGCATCCTGAAGCAGATTCACCGGCCTTTTTAAGAAACACCCATCTGGAAAGATACCCGCTTCTTCCAGGAACTCTGTTGGAAGCAAGGGCTGCCTGAACAGCTCCCGGTTTCCAGCCGGGAACAAGCCCGCTCTCAAGGAGAATCTGGGCTCCATTACAGATACCAAGCACCGGCTTACCATGAACAGCCTCTTCAAAAACCACATCCACGATTCTTTCTCTTGCGGCAATTACACCTGCCCGTACCCTGTCCTGAAAAGAAAAGCCTCCTGGAAGGACATAGGCATCAGCCTTTGAACCTGAGAGTGCTGCGGTCTCATTCCAGTTGTAAATAATGGAACTTATTCCTGCATCCTCCAGAGCCGCTGCTGTTTCAAATTCACAGTTGGAGCCGGGAAATCTGATAACTGCAGCTGTTGCCATCAGCAGCCCTCCTCTCTCCAGATAACAGACTGAAGTTTATCAGCCCATTCCTCTCTCAGCGCGGACAGGTCAACATTCCAGCCCTTTCCTGACAGAGAACACCCCTTTTTTACCTTTCCTGCAACTGAGACAAAGTCTGGCAGGTCAATCTTTTCAGCAAAGACCTCAGGGACCTCTATAAGGTATCCGGGGGTCTCTGAAAAGAGCGTCACAGGATTGGAATCAACAAAAAGCTCAATACCCAGTTCACGGCTTGCAAGGGCCATTTCCGCTCCGGCAACAGCCAGTCCGCCGGAACTTATATCGTGAACAGAGAGGGCGTGCTCCTGGTGGATCAGCTTGAGAACCCAGTCAGCCATCTTTTTCTCAAGAGAGCCTCTGAACTCAGGAACCTTTCCTCCGGTATGGTTAAGGCATGTTCTGTAATAAAGGCTGCCGCCAAGTTCGTCTTTTCTGGTTCCCACAAGAAGCATGGCGCTGCCTGCTTTTCTCAGAACAATGTCAGTTGCTTTCATGTGATCGTGTATCTTGCCGAAAACCGCAACAATTGGAGAAGGTGGAATGGCATTGCCTGCTGTGGACTGGTTGTAGAAACTCACATTACCTGAGACTATAGGCAGAGGGTACTTGTCTCCGCTGAATCCAAGAGCACTGCAGGCTTCAGATATACCCCTTACCGACTGCCTGAACTGGTGAAACGCAACAGGGTTTTCAGGATTGCCAAAGTTGAGACAATCTGTTGCGCATATGGGAGTAGCTCCTGATGCCACCACATTTCTCACAGCTTCACCTACAGAGTGCGCGCCGCCAAGGAAAGGATCAAGCTCACCGTACCATGGATTTCCGTCACCGCTCACAGCCAGCCCTGCTCTGGCCCCCTCAACAGGGACAGATACGCACGCATCGGACTCTCCAGGGCGCATCATGGTGTTACCCTGCACTTCTGAATCGTAGTAAGACCAGATGTGCTGCCTGCTGCAACCAGCTATGGATGTGAGCATTTCTCTGATGTTGATAGCAGGGTCACAGGGTCTTATATCCGGTTCAGGTTTAGAGAAATCTGTTTTCTCCTCATTCCTCTCATAAACCAGCCCCTCTGTGATGTATTCAATAGGGGTCTCTGCAGCTTTCTCTCCTCTGCACACCACATTGTATACAGGGCTTTCTGTGAACCTTCCTATAACAGCAGCCCTGCAGTGGGGAAAGAGGCGGGGAAGCTCGAACTTGACATTGTAAATTGACAGCACATCTTCCGCCACTGATTCCGGAACAGCAAGGCCGTATCGCTCCTGAGTTTCACTGCAGGCGATAACCTCAGGGGGAAGGTTTTTAACGGAAACAGGAACAGCATCAAGATCAACATCAATTCCAAGGCCTCCGTGGGCGGCAAGTTCGCTGGTAACACAGGCGATGCCTCCAGCACCCAAATCCTTGAAACCGAACTTGATATCCCTTGTAAAGAGCATATCAAGCACTTCTGCATTGGCAGTTGAGAGCACCCTTTTCAGAAAAGGGTCTGCAACCTGCACTGCACCCATACCCTGCTCTCCGTCCAGATCAGCACTGGCAAAGGTTGCGCCGCCAAAACCTGTGTCATCTGTAGGTTTGCCTGCAAGTATCAGCACATAGGGTTCTTCGTGGGCCTCTTCAGGAACAAAACTGTGTACGATCCTGTCATGTGGAACCACTCCGAAGGCCACCACATTAACCAGACAGTTGTCATCGTAACCAGCGTGAAACTCGGTGTCTCCCCCCATATTTGGAACGCCCAGAGCATTTCCGTACTTCCATATGCCTTCCACTACTCCGCGGACGATACCTCTGGTGGTCTCTCCTTTTTTTCCTTTTGGATCGCCGAAGCGGAGCATGTCCATGGAACCTGTAACTCTGGCCCCCATACAGTAGACATCTCTCACAATACCGCCTATACCTGTAGCCGCCCCTTCAACAGGAAGCACCTGAGAAGGGTGGTTGTGGCTCTCATGGGCAACAACCAGATCCCATTCCCTTCCGTCATGGACGCAGAACTTTACCACTCCGGCATCCTCACCAGGGCCGATTACCACCCCTGGGGCATCTGTAGGAAGTGTTTTCAGAACCGGCTTTGAACTCTTATACGAACAGTGTTCGCTCCACATTGTATCGAACAGGTGAAACTCCAGTGGAGTTGGCATTCTGTTCACATAACCTGCGAGCTTCTCCGCCTCATCCACTGTCATTGCCAGTGCTCTGGCAGAGATAACTTCCTTCAGCTTCTCCCTGTCTGGTAAATAGTTCATATTGCCTTTCTGTATCTTATACCTCTGCAGAGTATTCCATTCTGATCCCGGACGAGAGCATTGTATGCAGTTCTTTTACTGACATGCTTGAGCCCGGGTCAACAATACATCCTCCTGCAGTGATCTTTCCAACTGGCAATTCAGTTTCTGTAAACACTGCAGGCAGCTCTCTGCCCGGCTTTTCTGTAACGCTGTTCATACCTTTCTGATCAGTTCCAGGCAGAAAAGTATCATAACTTCACCCTGTCCTGTTCTGATTCCCGCATCAATAACTCTCAAAAAGCTGATTACATACCTTGAAGCAGCACCCATTACATAGCTGGAAACAGACAATTCCTCAACTGCAGATTCCATTTCAATCACAGCAAGGGGAACTGAAGACCTTTCCACTCCTGTAAGTTCTTTCTCAAGAAGAGCATCAGGGCTGGCCAGGGAACACAACCCTGCATCCTTCTCCAAAAAGTATCCCGGTCGCTCAATCACTTTTACTTTTTCCCAGCAGATGCGCCTGCAACAGCAGGAGCCCCTGGAGTTGCCTTTCGCACAGGATCTTTTTCCTGAAAACCTGCTGCAGTGATAGCTCCGTAAAGAACTCCTTCGCTTGTCATAGGCGCAGCCGGATCAGGTTTGAAACCAGGCAGAATCGGCAGCTGCCATGTTTCTTTTCACGAGAACGATTCCCTGTCAAGCTCAGTTCTGTCAATAAGTCTGGCTGTTTCTGCAGCAAGGCGGTCAAGGACAGACATTATTGCCCCTTTCATGAACAGAGCATCAGGCCAGGCCTATTCGGTTCAGCAGATACGACTCGTTTCGCAGATGGTTGTCAACAGTACAGATATCAGCAAGTTCTTCAGCAGGAACAACCCCTGCAACTTTTTCATTTTCAGACACAGCCTCTGCAAAAGAAGTTCCGTTCTCCATGGCAGACATGGCTATCTCCTGTACGATGGCATAGGCATCTTCCCTGGTGGAGCCGTGCCGCACAAGCGCAAGCATCACAGACTGTGAAAAGTAACGATCACCGGCGTTCTTCACATTAAGCGCCACCGCTTCCGGAAAAACCCTGAGACCGCCTGCCAGATCAGCTGCTTTTCTCAAACCGTAGAGAGCCACACCGCATGCATCCGGAAAGATGAATCTCTCAGCTGCAGAATGACTGATGTCCCTTTCGTGCCAAAGTGAAGTATTCTCAAGACCGGTCTGAAGGTAGCCTCTCAGAAGCCTTGCAAGACCGCAGAGTCTTTCACCTACTATGGGATTTCGCTTGTGAGGCATGGCGCTGGAGCCTTTCTGACCTTTTCCGAACCGCTCCTCTGCTTCTCCCACTTCAGTTCTCTGCAGGTGTCTGCATTCAGTGGCAAACCTCTCCATTGCTCCACCCACAGCAGCAAGAGCATAGAGGAACTGGGCGTGCCTGTCCCTGGCAACCACCTGAGTGGGTATTTCTTCTACGCCCAGGCCCAGTTTACCGCAGACAAACTCCTCAACAGAAGGATCCAGGTATGCAAAGGTACCCACTGCGCCGGAAATGGTACCTACACATGAAACCTTCAGGGCTTCTTCAAGTCTTCTCCTGCAACGGAGGTACTCTGAATAATGCCCTGCGAATTTCAGAGCCAGTGTGGTAGGCTCGGCATTCATTCCATGGGTCCGTCCCATGCACACAATACCCTTTGTTCTTTTGACAAGGCCGCTGAGGGCTTTGCCGTATTGATCCAGCGCTTCCATGATGAGTTTTCCCGAATCACGAATCTGCATGGCAAAACATGTGTCCAGAATGTCACTGGAGGTCATTCCGTAGTGAATATGCCTGCTCTCGTCTCCAAGAGATTCAGAAACAGATGTGAGGAAAGCAATCACATCATGCCTGGTTACAAGCTCTATCTCATTTACACGGTCAGTATCAAAGGATGCGTTATTTCGAATCCTGATATAGTCTTCTTCAGGAACAAGACCTGCATGGTACCTGGCCTCTACAGCCAGTATTTCAATCTCAAGCCATCTGGCATACCTGGCAGAGGTAGTCCATATATCTGTCATTTCACCGATGGCGTAACGGTCTATCATTGGTCATTCCCTTCATAACCGGGCATTTCTGCTCCGGAAGTCAGATCTGCGTATATCCAGGCGAAGAGTGATTTTTCAGGCATGTATATTCTGTACCAGTCAGGGGCCTCGCCGGTAACAAAAAGCAGGTCGCCGGATCGTACAGTTCCAAGAATGGCGTACTCTGTGCCGGGACCCTGCCTGAGGTTTACAACATTCCCTGTAACAGTCACTGTCTCATAAGGATTGGAGCCTGGAAGAGTTCCCGGCGGAGGAGTGTATTCCTCGCGAACCACAGTTTCTCCGCAACTGGCTGCAAGCAGTAGATATGCTGAAATTATTAAATACTTTTTCATAATTCTCCTAAGTGTACTGTAATGATTTGAATAGCATGCACAGTTGTTTTGTGCCCGAACAAGATGCAGAAAAAAGCCGGCAGAGTGTGAGGTTTTCAAATCACTGGTTCATGCAGAGCAGAAAAGGAACAAGCCCTGCAAGAAAAAGGCTTCCATCAGCATAGACCCTTACAGACAGTTCCGAAGGGAAAGGCTTTTTCTCAGTTATTAGATAAGCAGCAGCCAGAAGCGCCGGAGCCATGACAAAACCCAGAGCGCACAGTGGAAGCGCATTAAAAACAACAGCCAGAGTCTGTATCACCGGAGCTGCAACCATGGAAATCATAAGTATTCTCCTGCATCGCATTGAACCCAGATGCAGTGGAAGGGTATCCATTCCCAGAAGAGCGTCCCCCTGAAGATCCACAAGATCAATAAGCAGAGACCTTGCGAAAAAGAGAAAAGCAAGGGAGAAGGGCCATACAAGAAGGCGAAGGCTTAACTCCATTCCTGCAAGGGTTACAGCAGGCAGCACACAGACAAGGGTGCTCCAGGCAAGGGTAAATGTTATCTCTCTGGAGCCTGGTATTTTTCTCAGAAAACCTGAAACCTTACTGGTACCTGCCCGCGGCAGTGCGTAAAGCAGACAGAAGGCAATGGAAAGAACAGTCCATATTATCCAGGTTGCCCCCAGCTGAACAGCAAGCAAAATGGAAACAAAAGGGCCAAGTATCGAAGGAGCCAGCATAAGTACAGAATGATTCTGAACAAACTCCTGTCTCTTCTGACTTGTGGTGTTTATTTTTCTGCACTCAAGAACAGCTGTGAAATTGGTAAAGCTCCACAGAAGAAAACCAGCCAGCAGACCAGCTTTCCCCCATCCCTCACCACCGAGAGTTACCCCCTGAGCAAGTGCAATACAAAGCGCTGTGAGTGGAATGTGTACACCGCTGAAAACAAGGTTTCTGAACATGGATCTTATTCTGCCTGCCCGTGATGACCTGCCCTGAATCTCCAGAAGCCTCTCCCTGACCTTTCTGATGCTCCACTCTGGAGTTGATGCGCCGGCAGAGAGCAATATTCGTTTGTAGCCTGAAAGAGCTTCAGGATTCAGCTCTTCATGGGTTTCAACCCTGAACACAGGCAATCCCGTCTCTCCTGCTATCTGGGCCAGACGACCTGTGTTGGCGCTTTTCAGACCGCCGACTATCACAACTGCATCTGCACGGGTCATAAGTTCCCTTAATTCAGCCTGTCTTCGGGAGGTGGAATCACAGATGGTATTGCTGTACCTGATATTCGGCCACCGTTTCTTCAGAACACCGAGAAGTTCTTCGAATTCATGGGTATTCTGAGTGGTCTGGGAAAGAAGGAAAGGATTTCTCAGTTCCGGCAGTGAGTCTGCATCCTCCACAGATGTTATCACTCTGCCGGAAGGGCCTGCTGCTGAAAGAATAGCCTTGACCTCGTGGTGCCCCGGGTCACCGAAAATGAGAACATCAGCCCCTAGAGATGCCTGCTTTGCCGCAATGGCAAGAGCCCTGCCTACCCTGGGACATGTAAGATCCCGAAGCTGAACAGGAAGAGTCTTCAGCCTCTTTCGTTCTTCAACTGTAACTCCGTGGGTACGGAGAAAGAGTGTTCCTGACCGCTGATCCCATGGCTCAGCGCATGTGGCTACACCTCTGTCTTTCAGGGCTTCAATAACCTGGGGATTGTGAACCAGAGGGCCGTAGACCTGAAAAGGGGCTTCACCCTTTTTTATCTCGGTTACCACTTTGTCAACAGCTCTTCGGACGCCCCAGCAGAACCCTGCTGTCTTTGCGGTTATCACACTCATAGGTCAAAGATACAAAAAAGTGCGATTCTCCGGTTAACACAGGCAGAAAACAGCCTGGCCTGATTTCTGTTAAACCGTTTTGCCAGGCATAACCGGCAGTCACTCCCTGCAATCACAGGTTAATAATCAGTGAAAACAGCCTTCAGAGAACCCCATGTGGTTCCTTGAAGAAGAGAAGGAGGATAACTTTTGAAAATTAGAGCGGTCATATAATTGCATGGGCCGTTCATGTTCAAGGGCTCCCAGACGATGAAATCATCACTAAGAAAGCTGTGAACAACGGCTGAGGAATCAGGATTGTTTCCATCACTGACGATTGACGGCCAGCCGCCTGCGCTGAGTTCTGTGTTCACAATGCACCAGAAGTTCTGCTCAACGGCACAATCAACCCAGTCAACATATACAGGCGAGTAATTGGAAGCAGTGGAAATACGCCTGTCAACCTGAACAACAGGAGCTACTGCATTCCCGTTCCATATCTCAAAATAAAAATCACTGGTATCCCACGGGTAACCTCCGTAGTGATAGAACCAGGCACATGACTGCCAGATCCAGCCACTGCTCACACCTGGAATAAAGTCCTGAATATTGAACCAGGTACCTCTCCAGGTCCCTTCCCAGCAAAACCAGCAGGGTGATCCATCGTGATACTGAAGCCAGTCGCCTTCAATTGCAACAGGATTCAGGTCGTCTACTTCAGCCCTGCGAGCAAATACAGCAGTTACAGTCAGAACAGCCAATAACAGCCACATTTTCATCTCTCACTTCCCTTCAGCTATAAAGACAACTTTTTCACAGACATATTCCATCTGCGATACAATGAAGCAATGGCTTAACCAAGTAAACCCGTGAAGGAACAAAATCAGGATTAGCAGCGAAAAAGCAGCTTTCAGACTTGAACAGCAATAAGTATTGAGATACAGCTTACACAATTAAGAGTTGAATACTGACAAGTGCCGGCGGTATGCAGAACGGTTCGCAAATGATCAGCACTTCACAGAAGAAGCTGAGTACAAAAAAGAGGCCGCCTTGAAAGACGGCCTCAAATATCCTGCTGCATTCAGACTAGAATGTAGCCTTCAGAGAACCCCATGTGGTATTGTCAAGAGCATTAGGCTCATTCCAGTTGACAGCTATGAAGTAGAAGCATGCGCCGTTTATATTCCAGGGTTCCCAAACGATGAAGTCATCAGAAAAGTAGCTGTGGTCAATTCCTGAAGGATCCGGATTTTGTCCGTCACCGAGAATTGAAGGCCAGCCGCCTGAACTCAGTTCAGTGTTGGCAAGACACCAGAAGTTCTGCTCTACATCAAGGTGGCTGTAGTCAACATAGACTGGAGCATAGTGAAGTGCTGTTGCAGTCTGCTGATCAAGCTGAGTCATAGGAGATGAGACATCGCCGTTCCAGATCTCAACATAAAAATCACTGGTGTCCCAGGGATAACTTGCGTGGTGGTAGAACCAGAGACGAGACTGCTCAAGCCAGCCATTTGTTTCTGAAGGAAAGAAATCCTGAACATTGAACCAGGTTCCCCTGTACTTTCCGCCCCAAGTGAGCCACTTGGGTGATCCGTCGTCATAATTGAGCCAATCACCGTCTCCATTGCCCACCGGGCCCAGATCAACAGCGATCTGACCTGCAAAAGCTACGAGTGAAAGTACAGCAAGAATTGCTATTGACTTCTTCATGACTCTCCTTTCTTCTGTGTTTGAGTAGCACGAACCCCTGTTTTCTTTATGTACGATTGAAACATTCTTATATACTGAACCTGTGTCAAGTCCCTTAACATATCACCTGCGGCTTCGTTTCTCCATTAGATTCCGAAGAATATCCCTAAACCTTGCAGCTTCCTCAAATTCAAGTCTGTCTGCAGCTTTCATCATCTGTCGCTCAATTTCTGCAATACTTTCAGCTGTATATGATTCCGATGGAGTTGATGCGTATTCTGTACTCTTGCCCATAATGTCAGCGATACCTGTGGACCTGATGATTTCTTCCCTGGTCTTTGATACTGTTCGCGGTGTTATTCCGTGTATACGGTTGTATTCAAGCTGAATCTCCCGCCTTCTTCCTGTCTCTTCCATGGCAAGCTTCATGGAATCGGTTATTCTGTCCCCATAGAAGATAACCTTGCCGGTGTTGTTCCTTGCAGCCCTTCCAGCTGTCTGAACCAGACTGGTTCTGGACCTGAGGAACCCCTCCTTGTCTGCATCCATAACAGCAACAAGGGACACCTCCGGAAGGTCCAGACCCTCTCTGAGCAGGTTAACCCCGACAAGAACCTGAAAATCCGCGAGCCTGAGGTCTCTGAGTATGGAAACCCTCTCCAGTGCGTCTATCTCGCTGTGAATGTAACGGGTTTTGATGTCAAGCCCTGCAAGATAACTTGTAAGCTCCTCTGCCATTCTCTTGGTAAGAGTGGTTATCAGCACCCTTCCTCCGCCTTCAGTGGCATTTCTTATCTGCTCCACAAGGTCATCAACCTGCCCCCTGGCAGTTCTTACCTCAATCTCAGGATCAACAAGGCCTGTAGGCCGGACAATCTGCTCCACCACAGCTTCAGACTTGTCAAGTTCATAGTCAGCAGGTGTTGCGGACATACAGAGCTTTCTGCCGGTTATCTCCTCGAATTCCTCAAGATAGAGAGGGCGGTTATCCAGCGCTGAAGGCAGCCGGAATCCGTGGTTGACCAGGGTTTCCTTTCTTGACCTGTCGCCTCTGTACATTCCTCTTATCTGGGGTATGGTCCTGTGACTTTCATCAATGAACACAAGGTAATCATCGGGAAAATAGTCCAGAAGACATGAAGGCCTCTCGCCCTCTCCTCTGCCCTCAATGTGCCTGCTGTAGTTCTCTATGCCTGAGCAATAACCGGTTTCCCCCATCATCTCAAGGTCATACTTCGTCCTTGACTGAAGCCTGTGAGCCTCAAGCATTCTTCCTTCAGCTCTCAGGTGAAGAAGTCTCTCATCAAGCTCAGACTGAATCCGTCCCATTGCGAGGTTCAGTTTCTGCTCACCTGCAACAAAATGCTTTGCAGGAAAAACAGCAGTTCTCGCCATTTTCTCTATAACATGACCGGTGAGATGGTCCATTCTGCTCAGACTCTCCACAGTGTCTCCGAAGAATTCAACGCGCATACCGCTGGTTGAGTATGAGGGAACTATATCCACAATGTCTCCTCGCACACGGAAATAACCGCGGGCAAGAGCCACATCATTTCGCCTGTACTGCATATCCACCAGACGGGTAAGGAGCAGATCTCTCTTCAGCCTCTCGCCTGCAGATATTTCCATGCCGGCGCTCATGAAGTCACGGGGAGAGCCAAGACCATAGAGACAGCTTACCGATGCAACCACAATCACATCATCCCTGCTGAGAAGACTGGTGGTTGCCCTGAGACGGAGCCTGTCAAGCTCTTCGTTGAGGCTGGCATCCTTTTCAATGAACATATCCCTTGCAGGAAGGTATGCTTCAGGCTGGTAGTAATCGTAATAACTCACGAAATACTCCACAGCATTGTTGGGGAAAAAGCCTGAAAGTTCACCGTAAAGCTGTGCGGCAAGGGTCTTGTTGTGACTTATGACCAGAGCGGGAAGGTTCATCTCCTTTATCACATTGGCCATTGTAAATGTCTTGCCGGAACCGGTGACGCCAAGAAGGGTCTGCCACCGGTATCCGGCTCTGAAGCCTTTTACCAGTTTTTCTATAGCTGCAGGCTGGTCCCCTGAGGGGCTGAACCCTGCAGTCAGGTCATAAATGGATTCCCGGCTCAACTGAGGCTTTTCAGAGAGATTTCAAACCCTGCCACAGGAACAGCAATGCCCCATGACTCTATAACTTCAGGTCGTATTTCTCCAAGAATACCTGCTTTATTTCCATTTATCAGCACTCTGGCACTTCTTCCTGGAATGAACCTTGAATCGTCAGCATCTTCAAGAACAAGCTCCATATCTCTGTAATGGCAGAGGGCTCCCAGTATGGAGTGAACACGCCCGAAATCCGAATCCCCTGAAGTCACAGCAAGATTCATTTCTGTATGAACAGTACCGTCATCCTTTCGAAGCAGCACCTCGCCCACAGTGAACAGATCATGGGGAAAAGCAGCATATCCACTCACCGACTCCACCTCCAGCAGCGCCGGAAGAAGGGTGTTTGTCACAACACCGTATTCCAGAGTCATTGGGTTTTTTATAGCAACCGGCGGTTCAGGAGTTGCTGTAAGGTCACAGATTTTCTCACAGCTGGTGAGTACAGGTCTTATTATCTCTTCGCAGCCCAGTCCTACCAGAAGGGTCTTTACAGCAGAGGCCAGCAGCTCCGACGGAGCAGATGCTCCAACGGTATACTCTGAAGGAAGAAGCGGCTCAAGGTTGTTAAGACCGCAGGCAATTGCAACATCCTCTATGAGATCAGCAGGGTGTATACCATCCCTCCTGTAGGGAGGCATTACCGCAGTTACAGAGTTTCCTTCCACTCTTACCTCACTGTAATCCATCCTTGACAGGAGCTTCTCAATATCAAGCTTCTGAGCATCAACGCCGATTACAGAGGATATCTCATTCAGATCCACTGTAAGAGTATCTGAGTAGATTACAGGAGTAACAACTTTTCCAGTGTGGTAGTTTATTGCTACAGGTTCAATTCTGGCTCCCCTGTCCTCAAGGCAGCACGCCAGAATGGTCAGCGTAAGGTTGACAGTGTGCCAGTCGGTTCCTGTAACTTCGCAGAAAAGCCTGCTGTGTCCAGGTTCCACCCTTCCTGTGAAGTTGCTGTTAAGCACAGGAGGAAAAGAGAGTATCTCACCTGCAGAGTCCCTCAGCACAGGATAGGCCTTGAAGTCCTTGAGAAGACCTGCATACTTCATTCCTGTTTCTGTCTCCTCAAGAACTCCTGCGAATGTCATCTCCGTTTCTTCGCCGAGAGGCTGAAAAACCGTATTCGGTGAAGCAGTCTCATAGCTTACCGGAAAGGTAATTCTGTCAAGGGAATAGAAGCCTATGGCCGCAGTTCGGCGTTCCTTGCCGAAACTTGAGGCAAGCTTCTCCTGTGCTGCTATGAGCGAATCAAGACCATCCCTGTCCACTGTCCAGCCTGTAGCGGTGAATGCTGCAATAAAGGGCCTTATCTCCTTGAGTTCAGAGGATACTGTTATGGTTTTGTCAGAGGTGCCCAGATCATCAAGATGCTTCTCGCTTCTGAAACTCCTGTAACAGCGCAAAGCTCTGGCAACCCCTTCCGCTGTCCAGAGATCAGGACGGTTGGTGTCGTTAAGCTCAATCTTTACAACATCTTCAGATACTCCGTCCAGCTCTGCCTTGAGCGGTTCAAGCATTTCTTCCAGACCCTCGGTTCCCTTCAGACCGGAAAGCGAAAGCAGATCCTTCAGCGGCACTTCAATCTTAGGCATTGATTCCACCTCCCAGCAGCTCCTCAGGTCTGATCCTTATGGACCTAAGCTTTCCCAGATCCGGAGTTACCAGATCCCTTATGTCAGAAAGCCCCAGAGCCATCAGCGCCATTCTGTCCAGCCCCAGCCCCCATGCTATTACAGGAACATCAACTCCCAGAGGAAGGCATACTTCTTTTCGGAAGAGCCCTGCGCCTCCCATCTCCATCCATCCCAGAACCGGGTGTTTGATGTGTATTTCCACAGAAGGCTCGGTAAAGGGGAAATATGCAGGCACAAACTTGTATTCAGTGGCACCTGCCACCTCTTCAGAGAAGAGTTTCAGCAGACCGAGAAGGTGCCTGAGGTTTATCTTTTCACCGAGAACAATACCCTCAACCTGGTAGAAGTCAGGAAGATGAGTGGCATCAACCTGATCATACCTGAAGCACTTGGCTATTCCGAAGTATTTGCCTGGAATGTTCGGTTCAGAGGCGAGTCTTCTGGCAGAGAGAGCAGTTCCCTGGGACCGAAGAATGGCCTGAAGTGACCTCTTCCAGTCGAAGGTGTACTCCCATCCTCTGCCCCCTGTTTCGCCTCCGTCTTCATGGGCTTTTCTTACAGCTTCACCGCGAGCTTCTTCCGGAGGAGAAACAGAGACTCCATCCTCAAGGTAGTAGGCATCATGAATATCCCTCGCAGGATGAAACTGAGGCATGAAGAGAGCGTCATTGTTCCAGAACTCGCTCTCTGCCAGAGAACCTTTCATCTCCCTGAAACCCATTGCAAGAAGCTTGGATCTCACTGTATTCAGAAAGATTCCGTAGGGATGGAGCCTGCCTGTATGTATTCTGGCAGGAGGTATGTCCACCTGATACCGTCTGAACTGCCCATTCTTCCAGCTTCCTGAAGCAAGCATTTCCCTTGTGAGTTTTCCTATGGAAGCCCTGTCCTTTGAGTCATTCCATACGGTTCGTCCCAGATCTGTGATCGAGAGAGTGGAAGTTACCGATTCAACAATGGAAAATTCTCCACGGCCTTTGCCCCTTTTAGGCGCCCTTGCTGAAACTGCACCTGATACTGCCTCTGGAAGGTTTTTAACATCTACAGTCTTACCTTCAACCAGAGGAGCGTAAACCATATGCCACAATCTGGAGAATACCCCTCCTGAAGGGTCTGCACAAACCAGAGAACCTCCCTCTTTCTTCAGAACTCCTGTTTTTACAAGGGCTCCCATTGCACTGCCCCATCTGCCCCTGTCAAACCTTCCATCCTTCTGAACCTCCTGCAGCGAATCGATTCCGGACTGCACAGCTTCAACAAGAGCGAGCTCTGGAGTGGTGCCTTTCTGAAGGTTGTCCCGGCCAACAGGGCCAAGTTCAACAGTGGCAGTTGTTGATGATTCGGTTACCTCTGCAAGGTTTCTTGAGAGAAGCCACTGTACAGCTCTCCTGTAAGAGCCCTGATCCATTCCGGTACCTTTAAGAGACTCTTGATCAGTGGATGGTGAATGGTCATCAAGCCAGCCCAGCAGAGATCTCTCCAGAGGGTGCAGATCCCTTGAAGCATTATCTGTCAATTTAACTCTCCTGATTCCAGACCGGATGGTCAGCGGGAAGATAAAGCCCCTGTTCGGGCCTGGGTATGCGGTACTCGCCCTTCAGAACAGTTCCGCATTCCGGACACTCAGCTGTTCCGGAATCTACAACTGCGTCACAGACAGGGCATATTCTGGAAAGCATACCGTCCACATGATCCACCAGTTCTTCAGCGGTAATTGTTCCATCATTGTTGCTGTCAGCTGCTCCGGTTGAAGCTTCCAGGAGTATAGGTGTAAGGATTCTTTCGCTTACAGAAAGATCTTCCCTGGCAGCGGTGATAACCAGAATGTTGTCATCTTCTGAGAAATCGTTCACAAGCCCCCCTGAATGGCAGGCATCGGCAAAGAGATATGTGTAACCGGAAAAATCATTTATGAGTTCAGCAATACTGTCATCGGTTACATCCCTGTCATAGAAGCAGAGAACCTCATTGACTCCGTCCTCCTCTTCCGGCCCCACATTTCCTGGAGGATTCTGAGAACCGTGTCCGCTGTAAAAGATAATCAGTCTGTCTTCTGAGCCTGCTCTGCGGGAGATATCATCCATTGCGTTTTCAAATGCAGAAGCAGTAGCTTCTGCGTCAATCAGCAGAATCATGTGGTCAGGATCAATATTCTGGTTGTCCCTCAGGAACCTGTAAACATCAATGGCATCCATGCTTGCCCTTGAAAGAATATCAGTTCTGGAACTGTAGCCGCTTATACCTGCAACAATAGCCCAGGTCTCAGCTTCAGGGCTTCCCTGCGCCAGATTCTCCTCCGGTATACTCTCTGTCTCAATGGTGAATGTTCCCTCTCCGTCCCTTTCATAGGCGTATACAGTTACACCGTAGACTGCGTCATCACTGCAGTACAGTATTACCGATTCATCAGCTGCGCTGTCAGTATTGCTCAAACCGCCCTCAGCCTGCATAACATAATCGGGACCGCTGACCAGCATATCAAGATCCAGCTCTCTCTGATCACCTCTCAGTTCGATAACGAGAGTGGTACCCTGCTCCCCTCGAACAGTATAGAAATGCTGGGGATCTGAATTCCTGTCTATTGTGCCATGCTCCAGACCGGTGACCGGATCAGGCTGGACAGGCATCACAGAGACGCGGCACAGACCGGAGGTTCCCGGAGTGAGAAACCCTGGAACGATGCTGACGGTTTCATCTCGCTCAACCCTGAAAATGAACCTCTCATCACCTCTCTCTGTTGTGATGAATACCGATGGTTCGCCGTCTGTGTGAAAAAGCCTTATGTCTCCGTCTCTCAGCTTCTCATACTCTGCTGCTATTCTGTAGAACCCTGTGGAAGGCGCGGTAAACTCAATCAGAGGAGAACTGCCATGCTCCACTGGAAGCTCCAGTATCTCCCCTGAGGTGATTTCAGTTGCCTCGGAGTTCAGGCTGATGCTGAAGGGAAAGGCTGTCAGTTCATCATCAATTTCAAAGGGATAGACTTCAACAACCCTTTTGCTGCTGCACATGGGAAGAAGCAACCCCTCGGAACTGAAATAGGTATTTGAGGAGTAGATTATCTCTCCATTATCATCCCTTACGAACATATCCAGGTCTCCCTGGTTCTCATAGGTCAGCTCCAAAAAAGATCTGTCTTCAGATGGATTGAGAAGAAATCTCCGACAGTTTCCGGAACCAGCGTCTCCTGCTGCAAAAGAAGAAAGTACAGGGAAATCCCCTACCCTTGCTGCCTCAAGGCTGTATTCTCCGTTGCCGCCTTTGTTGTATCTGGACACTATAAGTTCAACCTGTTCTCCGGCGAGAAGATTCATTGAAAACTTTTCGTTGGAGTTGTTGCTGGAACTGCTTGCCCACAAATCGTTACCTGGTCCGTAGAGTTCCAGGTCCAGGTCTGATACATCGTCATTTCCTCTGAGAAAGAAGCTCCATTTACCTTCTCTGTCAGGAGTAAATGTCCAGATCTCCGCCATCTGTTCAGACCCGAGAGCAGAACTGACAGATGAACCGCTCATAGGATTTGAGACCACATACTCCACACTGAAATCCACTTCAGGAGCATCTGCCCTGACCCAGAACCAGTAATCTGAATATGCTGAGAGAACAAGCGGGGCTCCTCCTGTGGAAACCGCAAGTGGCTGGCCTCTGTGGTCGAATGCTGTCATCGGGACCGACGGCGAAGCGGATACACGGAGCACAGCATAGTCTGTTTCCAGTATCCTCATCCAGCTCCTGCCCTCAATTTCAGCGCCTTCTACAACTGTTTCACCGCTTACACCTGGAATAAGGGCAGCATCAGGCAGACTGGTTGCAGCAAGAATGTTAACAAAAACAAGAATAAATTGTGCCGACAAGGTAGGCCTCCCCACAAAGAGTGTTCAATCTGAAGCATGTACGATAATACGAAGGAGAAAGAAGAACAAAAAGCTCAGGAGTCCAGAGCAAAATATCTGAAAGAAGGTTTCAGAAGCTGTACAGAACTCCTCTCTTCAGCCAGAGAGGAAGCGAGGTCCCAGAGAGAAAGAAGAGCATATCCCCTGAGGGCTCTGCTGAAGGTTATCACAAGTGGTACAGAAGCCTCACTGACATCCAGATGCAGACACTCAAGGTCTTCTCCCGGACGCCAGGCTGCAGGTATTCTGCCGCCGACAGGCCATACCGAAAAGACCAGTTTCAGATGTCTGGACGAAGGGTTCTCCCTTTCCAGCATATCAGTAAGCAGAGCAAAATTTCCCCCGGTATAATGTATCGCAGATCTTATCTGATTAAGGGTTCTGACCGGATTCTGAAATGGCAGGGCAAAAGAGGTAATGAAGTCTATTCCATCTTCTCTGCCGTACCCCAGCTCAAGCAGAGCAGAGGCTTCACCTGCACAGGCAGCCAGCAGCCCTGCAGCTCCTGCAGCGGGAAGAATAGTGCTTGATACTGAATCCTCAGTCCACAGGTTGACCTGCCTGAAAATACCATTTACCCTCTCACCAGCCGGTGTTCTGGAAATATCCGCGATTATGTTTCTGAGCCTGGGCAATTGCGGGACCCTTACTGCAGCCCTTCCTGTTGCCGATCTGGATACTGCTCTGCGAAAAAGAACCTCCAGATCACCAAGTGTCTCCAGCGCTGCAGGAAATTTTACCATTGGCCCTTTCCTCTGGGATGAAAACGCTCTACAGCAAGGGAGAGCATCTTTCTGCTGACCCCTGTGTATATCTCGGTGGTCCTGATATCGCTATGCCCCAGAAGTTCCTGCACAACCCGCAGATCGGCTCCACCTTCCAGCAGATGGGTAGCAAAGGAGTGTCTGAGACTGTGCGGGTGAACCCTGCAATCCAGGCCGGCTCTGTGAGCCGAGTTGCGAACTATGTTCCAGACAGTCATTCTCGAAAGGGGCTTGCCGCTTCTTGTGAGAAAAACAGTGCTTCCTGAATGAACTGATGCCAGTTCCCCTCTCCAGCGGTCAAGGTAGATACCTGTCCATTCTGCCGCATACTTTCCCACAGGAACCATGCGCTCCCTCTGCCCTTTTCCCAGGGGTCTTACCCAACGGTCCTGCAGATTTATTCTGTCCAGAGTAAGGGAAACCAGTTCGCTCTCCCGAAGACCGGACCCGTATGCCATTTCCAGAAGGGCCCTGTTCCTGCATGAGAGGGCATTTTCTCCTGTCCAGGCCTCTATAAGCCGTGTTATCCTGTCAACAGAAAGTGAATGGGGCATTCTCTCTTCCCCTGCAGGAGAAGGTATTCCATCTGCAGGATTATTATCAAGAATACCCTCATCCACCAGAAATGAGAAAAATGCTCTGATGGATGACAGCTTTCTGGAGATGGTGGAGGAACTCCTTCCCAGCCTGGAGAGATGGTGAACCCATTCTCCCAGAGCTGCTGAGTCAGCGCTCTTAATATCCCCTAGAAAATCCGCAGCCTGAATTATATCTCTGCTGTATGCTGCAACAGTGTTATGTGAAAGGTTCCTTACCAGAATGGAACGGGTAAGAAATTGTTGTATCAGATCATCCTGTTCCATTGAGCCACCCGAAGAATGTTGTTCTCTCTGCAGAGGGTTTACCTGTATCGTATTCGGAGTGGACAAGGGAGACAGGCGCCCCTGAATCAGAGAGTTTTCTGAGCATTGCCAGTGCATCTTTTCTCTTTCTGAAAAGACAGACTGTGGAAGGCGCTTTGAAAACAAGTTCTTCTGCCCTTGCTCCTGACAGACCAAGGGCAGCGATAAGAATTTTTGTTACATCCTTTCGCTGATTTTCCGATACTGGATGGAGGTAAACAGGTATTGACTGTGCGGTCTGAGTAACAGGTGGAGCGGAAGTATTCTTACCTGAAGGATCCACTGATGGCGGAATAGCTGACGCAGGTATGGCGAAGGAAAATACATGTGGAATACAGACATACTCCTCCTGTTCAGAAACTGCAGGGGGGATGTCACCGACCTCACCAGGTTTACTGAAGTCTATTCTGGGAGTTAGAGGAGTATTGCCTTCACTGCTCTGAACTGAACCTGCCATTGGAGATATTCGGGAATTTCTTCCGGTAAGATCAGCTTCAGTATTCGGCAGTTTCGATTCAGAAGCATCGGTGTCCTGAGATGCTTCCGACTTCTCCATAACAGCAGTTTTTCTGCTGTGAGTGCCCTTTACAGACATCAGACCTGTCTAGCTGTTTTCCTGTCAATCCCTGACTTGAGAGCAATGGGTATACTGGAGAGGAAATGAATTACTTCTTCAGTGGAAAGGCCGCTGAGCCTCTGAAGGCACGATCTGAGCCTTCCTCTGCTGCCTGGCCTGTACCCAACCAGAACAGCCATCCAGGTATCTATGTCCTGTTTTACCGATACTGCAACTGAACCATCTTCCGGAAGAGCGGCAACCAGCGCCTGAGCGCCTTCTCCAGTAAGGCTCTCGCCGAGAACGAACCCTGCCTCGGAAGCAAGCCCTTTTCGTATCATCTCAATGGTTTTTCCCGTTCTGGCACAGAGAAGAGCAAGAAATCTTCCTGAGGGTTCACTTCCTCTGAGAACTACCTTGTAGGACACAGAATACCTGCCGGTCAGTCTGTCTGGCTGCTTGTAAGGTAGAGCAAATCACCTATTTCAATAAGATCTGGAGTGGCGTTGGCAACAACCAGAGCTGCACAGCTCTCTTCTTCTGCGGTAAGAACAACCAGATCAGCTGTTGGAAGATCAGCAGTTGTTATCCACTGGTCATTTGAAGTTCTGAGCTGCTCTCCCCTTGAATAGGCAGTAAAAACATCACCTGGGGATATTCCCTGATTGGTTCCGCCGGAAAGGTATACCACATCATAGTTGTAAGCGAAGGATCTGTCAGGATCCCTGAAACCCAGAACCTGGAGAGAGAGCTGCTCTTCAGTCACTTCGTTGTTTATTCTAATATCGCTGGCAGGGTGAAGCGCAGACACCGCTTGTTCTGTATATGGTTCCCCTTCTGCCGCTTTCCGGATCGGTTACTTCCTCGCCCTCCCTTACAAGATGAAAGATCTGGCCTTCTTCAACACCTTCAAGGGAGCCTGCATCTATCTCTACCATATCTCCCGGAAGAGCGGTAAGTCTGCGGTAAACACCTTCTTCCTCAGCATTTGTGGCAATGATGTATCCGATGCTGTTCAGCGGAGTGTAGCTGATAAAACCTGAGCTTTCCTGCTGAAGCCTTGAAAGAATCGACTCGCTGGAACGAATAACGACGGCACCTTCAGGTATGCTTGAATGCGCAGAGGCAGCTGAACTGCCGTATTCAGGTATATAAAGGCGCATTCCTGGAACAAGGTACTCAACGCCTTCAAGCTCAGGGTTGGCCTGAAGGATATCTTCCCATTTCTCCGGAGTACCGTAGAACCAGTTGGAGATATCCCACAGGGTATCACCGTAGCCGACAACATACTCACCTGCAACTGCTGAAGCAGCAAGAATGAGTACAGGTACAAACAGTAGATTCTTCACAAGATAACCTCCAAATCAAGTGTCAATGAATATACCAATATCATAACTTCATAAATTCTAAACTCAAGGCCAGGGGAAAGTCAATAAGTCACAGAGGAGATGAAGCAGGATAAAAGGCTGTTGTTTCACTGTTTCTGCCCCCTGGACCTGAAGTGACATGAACTGTGTAGCACCCTTCAGATCTTCCGTTTTCACCCAATGGCACATTAATTCCCAGCATTAGAGAACCGCTTTCTGCCGCCTCTCCTGTCCACAGGGCTCCTGCAGCAACTGGAGTTCCGTTCTCTCCAACCTTAAAAACAAGCTGTCCTGAAGTTGCCCCTGAGAAGAGAGAAGTGGAGGAGGAGAACTCCTTTTGACCTTCCGGCTCCGATAGTCCGGTTTCTGTAAGGATTGTACCGGTTCCGGAAAGAGAAATCATATCCCCTGAGGAAATTTCCATTTCAGTATCCAACCAGCCTTCTCCTGCCTGAACATCCCAGCTGCTGCCTGTCACCGGAGTATCTCCCCAAAGTATTACAAGAACCGAATCAGCAGAAGCATCTCCCGTTCCAGCTGTAACCCTGCCTTCAGAGAGAGAAACAGTTCCCTCAAGGGTACTGCCGTCCATAAGCCAGACCCTTCCTGAACCTTCAACCGTAATGCTTTTATCCTTAAAGATTATCTGGCCGTCTGATATCTCCTGAAGGACCCCTTCAAAAAGGGTGCCGTCTGCAAGCACCAGAACATCACCGGTCCCTTTGAAACAGCCTCCGATAAACAGTATGCAGAGCAGGAAGAGAATCAGGGTCCGGTTCATTGTGCCGTATCTCCTTTGACAATAAGGTGCTCCATTGCCTGTTCCACAGTGGAGATCGCAACGAATAAAAGGGAGTTTCTCTGCTCTTCCGGCACATCTTCAAGGTCTCTAATGTTTTCCTCTGGAAGAAGAACCTTATCAATACCGGCAGAGAGGGCTCCCAAAACCTTTTCCTTGATACCTCCCACAGGAAGAACTGTTCCACGAAGGGTTATCTCGCCTGTCACAGCAGTTGTGTTCACAACAGGCTTACCGCTCAGGGCGCTGAGAATAGATGCAGTAATCGCCACTCCTGCAGATGGACCGTCCTTGGGTGTGGCACCTGCGGGAACATGAAGATGAATGTCGTGTTTTGACACTTCAGAGGCTTCTTCGCTTCTGCAGGACTTGATCCAGCTCAGTGCAGCCTGCGCAGATTCCTTCATAACATTCCCTAGCTGACCGGTCAGAATAAGTTTTCCCGACCCGGGCAGCAAAAGGGTTTCTATCATTAGAATTTCGCCTCCAACAGCAGTCCACGCGAGACCTGTTGAGACCCCTACTGCCGGTTCAGAGAGACGGGATTCTCTTGTAAACTTCCAGGAACCGAGAAAAACCGGAACATTTTTTTCAGTAACGGTAACAAGATTAACAGAACCTGCAGCAACTTTAACCGCCTGCTTTCTGCAAATAGAACCTATTTTCCGTTCCAGTTCCCTTACACCGGCCTCTCTGGTGTATCTTTTTATGATGCTTCGAATACCGCTCTCTCTGAACCTTATAGTTCTGCCTGTAAGCCCTGTTCGTTCCACCTGTCTTTTAACCAGGTATCGTTTTGCAATCTCAACCTTGTCATCCTCGGTGTATCCGGGAATCCTGATTATCTCCATTCTGTCCCTGAGGGGACCTGGAATGGTATCAAGGGTGTTGGCTGTGGTGATGAACTTGACGGAACTGAGATCAAACGGAGTGTTGAGATAGTTGTCTCTGAAAGAGAAGTTCTGTTCCGGATCAAGGACCTCCAGCAGGGCTGATGTGGGATCTCCTCTGAAATCCCTTCCAATCTTGTCTATCTCATCAAGCATGAAGACCGGATTGCATGTGCCGGCTTCCTTGAGCCCCTGAATTATCCGTCCAGGCATGGCTCCGATGTAGGTTTTCCGGTGTCCTCTTATTTCAGCCTCGTCATGAACCCCTCCAAGACTAAGTCTTACAAACTTTCTGCCAAGGGCTCTGGCGATAGATTTTCCCATGCTTGTCTTACCTACACCTGGAGGTCCCACAAAGCAGATAACCGGCGCTTTTCCTTCAGGGTTGAGCTTCCTGACCGCAAGGAACTCCAGCACCCGCTCCTTCACATCTTTCAGATCATAGTGATCCTGATTCAGTATACGGGCAGCTTCAGTTATATCCAGCCTGTCTTCTGTGGACTCAATCCAGGGAAGCTGAAGTATCCACTCTATGTAAGTTCGTGCCACTCCCGCCTCAGGGGAACCCGGGTGAAGCCTGGAAAGCCTTTTCAACTCTTCAAAGGCAGATTCTCTTGCTGCTTCGGTAAGCTTCTTGTGATCAAGTTTTTCTGAGAGTTCCGCAACATCCGGATTAACCTGCGAGGAGCCAAGTTCCTTCTGAATAACCTTCATCTGCTCTTTCAGGTAGTATTCTTTCTGGTCCTGCTCCATCTCCATACGAACCTGACCCTCAATATGCTCCCTGAGTTTGAGCTTTTGTATCTCAAAATTCATCATGGCTCTGAGAAGCCTGAACCTTTTGATTATGTCATCCTGCTCAAGGAGCTGCTGCTTTCTTGGAACCGGAGCATCCAGACCTCCTGCCGCCAGAAAGCTCAGCTTCTCAGGATCGCTCATCAGGTTCATCAGCTGCAGTTCATCTGGAATGCCGGGCATGAGTTCAAGCACCTTTCGCATCTGTATCTCAATGGATCGGCGCCAGACCTCTATCTGCTCACTGTCATCTGGATAAACAGTTTCCAGCTTCTCAACTCTGGCACATGGAATACCTTCAATATCCATGTCCTCAAGTATTCTGAACCTGTAGAAACCCTTCAGTGTCAGTCTGACAACATTTCCCGGAAAACGGTACATCTTCAGAATTCCTGCTGCTGTACCCACTCTGTATCTTTCACCTGACGGTGAAACTGAAATGACACCGATGATCTTGGAACGACTGACTGAATAATCGATCATATCAATCATTTCAGGATCAGTGACTGTTATGGGAAGCATACTGTACGGAAGGAGTATTCCCTCCTGGAACACATGTACAGGAATAATCTCGGGGATATCACCTTCTTTTATCATTTATTTCCTTCCGCCTGAACCGGAATTGAAACTACCACAGGAGATTTTCGTGAAAGAGTAATGTGAAGAACACCGTTTCGCATCTTTGCCGATACAGAAGAGGTGTCAACTCTGGCAGGAAGCGGTATTTCCCGCTCGAACCTTCCTGTTTCAATCTCCATTGTCAAAGGGGTAGAACCGGTACAGGGTCTTCTTTTCAAGCCTTTAATTCTCACAGTAAGAGGAGTAACCTCAAGGTCTATATCCTCTATGGCAACTCCAGGCAGTTCCATGTAGATATCAAAACCGCTCTGAGTACCATAGACATCGCAGTAAATCATCCAGTTGTCAGTTGTTCTGAACATACTACTCTACATCAAAGCGAACCTGGACCCTTGTAGTGACTTCCACTGGAACTCCACCCTGGGTCGCCGGGTTGAATACCCACTGTCTCACAGCAGCTTCTGCCGCAGCACCGCATCCGAGCCCAAGCTCATCGGAAACTATTGTAACATCCTTTACCGAACCATCTGTACCTACCAGCACATCAAGGGTGATGTAGCCGTGGACATCTCCCATGTCTCTGGCCAGCCCCGGAGTCTCAGGAGCAACCTGGGAAATAGCAAACGGAGGTATGGTAGGCTCTTCCTCTTCTATGATATCAGGCCCTTCAGGTTCAGCAGGTTCAGCGTCGTAGGCAATGCTTGTATCTTCACCTGGTGTGATGCTGACAGTTATGGTCTGATCCTGATAGTCAGGGTTGGTGAGAACCACTGTATGACTACCCTCTTCAAGCTCCAGCGGGGCCATGGGAGTCTGGCCGACGCTGACACCGTCAACTGAGACATTAGCCCATGGCTCAGGAGCGATCAGCAGCCTTCCTGTGGTAACGATCTGAACAGGGACAACAGTTGTGCTGTAGCCGTCTGAGTCAAGGGTAATGGTTCTGCTCCATAACTCATAATTCTCTGCTTCAACAGTTATGGTGTGCCTTCCGAAGGGAAGTATCTCGCTGACTCTCCTCACATCTGAACCGACCATTGAACCGTCAATATAGAAGAGAGCAGTTCCGGGAATATCCGCTCCCAGGGAAAGAATCACCTGTGACTCAGCCTGAGAAAGGAGCGCCAGTGAAATTGCCTCAGGTTCAGATGAATAGTCAACAAGAATTGATTCAGGAACTGAATTAAAGCCTTCCAGTTCAGCCTGAAAAACATGTATTCCCGTGGGAAGAACTATACCGCTCTCAGCAGGTTCTCCATCCACAAACCAGATTATACCATCCTCGGCAGATGGATCCGCCTCTTCAGGAAGCATAGGCGAGAAGTTAATGACAACTGTGTTGGTACCCAGAGTATCCATGCTGATTGAAGAAGGAGCGTTTTCACCACCTGACGGCACCAGTTCCCCTTTATAGGTTTCGTAACCGGATGCCCTGACTTCTATAAATCTTGTTCCCTCAGAATCTCCCTCAATGGTAAAAGAACCATCAGGAAGAAGATTCACTGCCTGACCGTCCACTGTGACAGAAAATCTTTCCGGACCGGACACAGTATAGTTCACAGAGTACGGCTCAAAAGTTACTTCAGGAACAATTACCTCCTCTGCAGCAGTCTCCTGCCTTTTGAACGGTTTGATTACCAGAAAAACAACTGCAATAAGAATCAGCGCAAGAACAGCAATAATGGGAATAAGAGGAAGCTTCTTTTTCTCAGACTCTGCAGGTACTGCTTCGGCAGCCTTCTTCTCTCCTGAAAGCTTCTTGAGCCTTTCGACCAGTTCAACGATGGTGCTGTTGCCGGGATGCTCCTCAAGGGCCTTTTGCGCTTCATCAAGAGCACCGGAAAAATCACTTCTGGATATTCTGGCTCTTATGGCTGCAATTGCTGCTTCAGCTGCAGAGGTTTCAGTTCTCTCAACCTCTTTTGTACCCTGAGCCGGCTCGGAAACCTCTTGAAAGTTCTCCTCAAAATCCAGATCTTCAAGAAGTTCCACATTACCTGCTTCTAACTCATCGGGGGACTCAGCAGGCTTCCAGGCTTCCAGTTTGTCAAGCAATCTGGAAAGGACAGGTGCTGAAGGCCATATGCTGAATATTGATCTGGCTTTCCTGACAGCTGATTCAATATCTCCTTCAGCCAGTTTTGCCAGAGCCATATCATAAAGGTTATCTGTTTTTATTCTGCGTCTGACTATTAATATCTTTTTTCTTACAGTCCTGTTGTCAGGATCATGACGCTTTGCCCTCTCAAGCTCCTGCAGAGCTCTGACTTCATCTCCTGCTTTGAATGCCTCTTCCGACCTTTTCATGCATTCAGCAATGAAATCTTCAGAATTCACAGACTTACCGGCATTGTGAGTTCGGGATGCCCTGGTCCTCTTAAAGTTACGCATAACTGAGGCTTCCCTTTGAAGCTCACTTATTCTTTTCCGCACTTTCTCGTTATCGGGATCAATGTCAAGAATGTTGTTGAATTCAGTGAGAGCTTTCTGCCTCTCGCCTCTGCGGGCAAGTTCCTCTGCAGACTTTATAAGTTTCTGTATCTTCAGGTTGTCGCTCGCTGCCATTTCTCCCCCAGTGGCTGTTCCGGACCAAAATAGAGTAAAACCCTATGAAATTTCTGTATCCTTTATAAGTATTCTTATCGCAAGCAGTGTCAAGCCCTGTTAAAGTTACACAGGAAGGGACATTCCGGAATACCTCCAGGCTTGTGACACCATCAATGAATTGAGCTTCCCGGAATCAATGGTTTTCATGGAGCTGACCATGTGCAAAATATCCCTGTCCCTTGAAGGATCTGCCACTCTGAAGGATGGTATGCCGTGCTGGGCAGTGCCCAGAACCTCTCCCGGGCCCCTGAGCTTCAAGTCTCTTGAAGCAACTTCAAATCCGTCTGATGTGGAAGCTAATATATGCAGTCTTTCAAGGGCTTCAGATGAAGCTTCAGATCCTGGAACCAGAAAACACCAGGAATCTCTGCCGCCTCTTCCTATTCTTCCTCTGAGCTGATGCAGCTGACTTAGACCGAACCTTTCAGCATTAACTATTATCATTACAGTTGCTTCAGGCACATCAATACCAACCTCAATAACCGTAGTACTCACAAGAACGGATATTTTACCTGAGGTAAACTCGCCGGTTACTCTGACCTTCTCCTCCGGAGTCATGCTGCCGTGAAGAAGCCCTATTCCGAACCTGGCTGCAGGCCCCTGACACAGAACTTCATATGCGCCGGCTGCATCTCTCAGATCTATATTCTCACTTGCCTCTTTGAGCGGATAAACCAGGTATGCCCTTTCACCGGCTTCCAGTCTCTTCAGCATGAATCTGAACACTCTGCTCTTTTCGCTTTGGCCTATAACTGCAGTTTCAGTACTGCCCCTGCCAGGAGGCATTTCATCAAGAACTGAAATATCAAGATCCCCATAAATGGTCATTGCCAGAGTACGGGGAATGGGAGTAGCAGACATGATAAGCGCATGGGGTCTCGGATTTCGCCCTGCCAGAAGTTTTTCCCGCTGAACAACTCCGAACCTGTGCTGTTCGTCAACAACCATAAGCGCCAGTTTCTTCAGAGGAACCCAATCCTCAAGTACAGCATGTGTTCCAACAAGCACACAACCTGGATTATCCGTCATGCTCACTGCAATATTCTTGCGGGCTGAGGATACAGTACCTCCGGTAAGCAGATGTACTGTGATATCAAAGGGTTTCAGAAAATCTTTCATGCTTTTGAAATGCTGATGGGCCAGAACCTCAGTTGGAGCAAGTATTGCAGAGGTAAAGCCTTCCAGAGCAGTTACCGCAGAAGCATAAGCTGCAATCACCGTTTTTCCAGACCCTACATCACCCTGAACAAGACGCCTCACAGGAGAACCTGAGTTCAGATCAGCAGCTACCTCTGCGCATACCTTTAACTGGGCAGATGTCATCTGCCACGGCAGAAAATCCTGATAAACCTCAGGGGTAAACCCGCTGATTCTTATTCCTGCGGAAGCTGTTCCCTTCCGCCTTACTGAATCAAGTATTGATCTGTACAGGTAGAGTTCCTCCAAAGCAAGGACTCGAACAGCCCTGGCTGCTTCTTCAGGACTCTCAGGTTCATGGGCTGACTTGAACACCTGAAGTCTGTTCTGAAAACCTTCCAGAACAAGAATATCTTCAGAAAGAATCTCATCAAGCTCTCCATCTGCACTTTCAAGCACTTCTCTCACAAGTTTTCTCATAAAGTTTTGTGTAAGACCTGCGCAAAGCGGGTAAACAGGAAGCATCCCTGGAGCGTCACCTGTACCGGGGCTGAAATGCAACTCAGGATGCGCAATGGTAAACCCCCTGAAAAGCTGCACTTTTCCGCAGGCTGTAACATCCATGCCCTCTCTAAGTGTAGAGCCGGGAAATCCGGTATTGAAGAAGGAAAGAGTAATGCTGCCTGTGCCGTCTGAAAGAATCGCGGTAATCCTTGGGCCCCGGCCTTTCCGTCTTCTGAAAACAGAAACAATTTTCCCTTGTATGACAGCTTCAGAACCGTTACGAAGATCAGAGACAGGAGTAAAGGTTCTCCTGTCCAGAAATCGCAAGGGAAGGTGCAGAAGAAGATCCCCTGCAGTGTGTATTGAAAGCCTTTTAAGAAGGGCTTCACGCCTGGAAGTTACGCCCCTGGCGTTTCCGATGTTCTCTGCTTCTTTCACAGGCTTCTCCATTCAGGGGTTGACGCCGGTAACTTATATGTATAATTCACGCCCATATGTTCAAGCCACTCAATGGAGGTAAGCTGCGATGAGTGATCCGAAATCCGTAAGGCGAGACCTTGAAAAAGCAATAAAGGCCGACCCTGAGGATATTGATGCAAGGCTCGGCCTTGCAAAGATTTATATGGACGACAAAGACCCAATTACTGCGATTCCGCATTATACCGAAATACTGAACATTGATCCGGAGCACGCTGAAGCCTATATGGGACTGGGGCTGGCATGGGGACTGTCCATACTGGAAAACATTCCTGCCACTGAACTCTACGGCGATTCAGTGGATGAAGAGGAACTCCTTCTGAATGCAATACAGTATCTGGAAAGGTCCATCGAGCTGGATCCGGAGATCAGCCAATCCCTGAATGCGCTGGCTCGTCTGTATGTGATACAGGGCCTTGAGGATGAGGCAATAGATATGTTCAGGCAGTCGCTGCTGCTGGATCAGGCACAGCATGACGTTCTTGAAGAACTGCAGAAACTCACAGGAACGCCGGTGTGGCAGCTCCTCGAGAAGGATATCTATATGGGGGAGCCTGAAGAGTAGCCCTGTTTACACAGCATACCATCAGTATGTATCTTAACTGGTCAGTGTTTTGTAACAGCAGTTTAGAGAGAGGGGCTTATGATGGCTGCTAAAACTATTTCAGTATTTATTCTTCTGGTTCTTTCTGCAAGGGCATTGGCTCAGCCTCTATGGGCAGAAGACAGGCAGGTGGGCTACTTTTCCGAGGGTGTATCCTCAGCAGGTCCCGGATTTCCCAACATTGATGCCTTGTACGGAGAAAGTGATGACCTTTTCGTTGCAATGGTGGAGCATTCCACCACCACTGAAGGGGACAGGCTTTATGTAAGCAAATCCTCAAACAATGGAATTGACTGGACTCTTCGTAAAGCAATAACCGGTGGAAACAATAACATCATTTCTCCTTCCATAGTCAGAATTCCCGGAACTGAACTGCTGCTTACGGCGGTGATAACACAGTTTCCCAATGGCCAGTGCTTTGTGGACACCTACAGGCACAATTCCAATTCGTTGGTATATAAAGGTCATTCTGTGGCTGACTTCTCATATCCTGGAGCAGGTGAACCTGTTTCATGTACTCTTTTGGAGAATATTCCAGGAGGAGAGGTCTGGGCTTTTGCAGTTGACGACAACAACACCCTCTTTCTCACAAGATCTGGCGATGGAATAACATGGTCTTCTTCAATACCTGTTGCGGCGAATGCTGTAAGACCACAGGCTGAGGTATCCTCTGACGGTCATGTGGCTGTTACATGGATACAGCCCGGCACAGGGAAGATATTCTGTGCAGTAGCTGACAGGTACGGAAGTTTTGGAAGCGCTGTTCAGGTGTCAGGCAGTGCAGATGCTTCTGCCAGCCCTTCAGTTGCATGGGAGCATGTGGGAGATAAGGTGCTGGGAATAGTATGGCATAACAATCAGAACCAATGCCTTCTGAGTATGTCAACTGATAACGGCTTAACCTGGTCCACTCCTGAGAGTTTTGGTGAAGGCTTCTACCCCTGCATAGACAGATTCCATGGAAAAAGAAGGATAGGTGCGTGCTACACAAAAGAAAACGGGGACATACTGGTGGCAAAATCTGTAATGCTCTCAGGCCTGCCTTCAGGTAATTTCAGCGTGCGCAACACTCACTCTGCCTATACCGGTGGATACTCTATTGTAAAATACGGCGCTACAACAAGCCAGCTGGCGCTCTTCTTTGTCTCAGAGGATGAAAAGCACATCTGGTACAACAGCGAGAACTGGACAGGCACAGAAGAGGAGAACAGCGGGACATACGGTCTCTCTGTAAGCGTCTCTCCCAATCCTGCAGGCAGCATTGCAAACCTGAGTTCTTCAGGGGGAACAGGGCCTGCCCGTTACAGGATTTACTCTGCAGACGGAAGGCTTGCAGAAGAGGCTGTGTCAGTTCAGAATCAGTTCACCCTTGACACCTCTGAACTGCCCCCTGGAATGTACCTTGTCACCTGTGAAAAGGAAGGTATGACCGCTTCCTGCAGAATGGTAAGGTTTTAGCAGCTGCAGGCAAATCCGGTAACCGCTTTTCAACAGGAAGAACCGGTTGCAGCTGCCACTGAGAGTTTTCTTATCCCTGCTGTCAGTTCTCTGGCAGCAGGGCTGTAGCCTGAGGCAAGTCCTGTGAGAAAATCAATTTCAGTTTTTCTTCCTGACTGAATATCCTGAAGCATACTGCACATATTCTCTGAGTTATTCAGCAGTTCATCGAGCATCTTTTCAGCAAGTTCCAGAGCTTCAGCAGATGGAGCGGAGACTGCCAGCTCCTTTCGAAGCCTCTTAATGACAGGGCCAAGTTCAGAATCACGAAGACGATTGTTGGAAAGGCCTGTGAGGGCTCCTGCAGGATTGATGATACTGTTCACATACCACTTTGCCCATCTGGTATCCTCCATATCGTTTACAGAATGAAGTGAAAACCTGGAACCGCTGAACAGTTCCTCTGCAAACCCTCCTTTCAGGCAGAACAGCTCACCTGGACTATATAAGGTCTCTGTGGAAGAAATCCTGCTGAATCCTGCTGTGAGTATTCCGTACTCAACCTTGTCTGAAGCACTGCCCCATACATCTTCAAACCCCATACCGTTGGACAGGCACAGTATCCTGCGGGAAATGCCTTTCACAAATGGAACTGCCTCTGCCAGATCATATGCTTTAAGGGCCAATACCACATCTGAATAACTTGAGAGAGAGGAAAGAGGAACCAGAGGTATCTCGGCATGAAGTCCATGGAAGTTCTTAACAGAGAAGAGCTTTCTTGTTGCCTGTGTTGATGGATCCCCTGCCAGAACCACCTGTTTCCCTGATTCAGAAAGGGCCACCGCGACTGTGATACCCACAGCCCCGGGGCCCGCTACAGTAACCGAATCTGAAGTCAGACTATTCCTGTTCTGCTTTCGGAGTTTTTTCAGGATGCCTGCTGATGGTCTCAACCACCTCTTCTACTTTGTTTCTGCCTTCCTTGTAAATTCTCTCAGCCTCGCTGATGCCTTTCTCGTAATACTCTTCACCCTTGTGATAGGCATCTTCAGCTGTCTCACGAATTTTCTTTCTTGTGTCTTCTCCCTTGGCAGGAGCATAGAGCAGCGCAGCCACTCCTCCTGCTAGCAGCCCGGCCATGAATGCCCATATCTCGCCTCTTCCGTTGTTGCCCATTTGTTCTCCCTTCTGAAAGTATCAGCTTCCGCAACACTGTTTGTATTTCTTTCCGCTGCCGCAGGGGCAGGGATCGTTTCTTCCGACCTTCTTTTCAGTTCTCTTGACAGTCTGCTGTTTGCCCTGGGCATTTCTGCCGGCCCCTGCTCTTGGATCAGAAACGCCTGAACCCCCTGGACGCTGCAGCCCGGGATGAACAGCCCTTCCTGCAGGCCCCTGCTGCCTCTGCAGTGTTTTAGCCGGCCACAGGGATAGTATCTGCCTCACAGCCTGTTTGTCAATAGCATCAAGGAGTTCTTCGAAAAGGCCGAAAGCCTCCTTTTTGTACTCAACAAGAGGGTCTCTCTGGGCATATGCCCTTAGACCTATACCTGACTTAAGGTGATCCAGAGCATAGAGATGGTCACGCCACCTTGCATCAATGGCGCTGAGAACCGACCATTTTTCCAGATCGGTGATCATCTTGTCACCAAGTTTTTCCCGCTTCTTCTCAAAGTAGTTCAGAACCATTTTACATAAGGATTCCCTGAGCTGCCCAGGGTCACGGATTTTTTCTGAAGGACCGGTAATATTGAAAACAGCACCTGAAAGGTCTCTGAGAATAAGAGGAACTCTTTCCATGTTCCACTGGTGGCGTTCAGAGCCATCTGGAACAGCTTCAGTAAGGGAATAATCAGCTACAGCTGATATCATTTCAAGAACTTCCTCTTCAAGACCTTCCCCTGTGAGCGCCTGAAGCCTCCGCCTGTAGATAACCTCCCGCTGCCTGTTGGCCACATCGTCATATTCAAGAAGGTGTTTTCTGATACCGAAGTGATACTGTTCAACTCGCTTCTGAGCCTGCTCTATTGATTTTGTAAGCAGAGGATGCTCAATAGGCGCTCCCTCTTTTTCCTGGCTCTTCTTGAGGAAATCAATGATTTTCTCGCTTGCAAACAGTCTGAAAAGATCATCTTCAAGGGAGAGGTAGAACCGGCTGCCTCCAGGATCTCCCTGTCTTCCGCTTCTTCCTCTGAGCTGCCTGTCTATTCTTCTGGACTCATGCCGTTCTGTCCCTATGACAAATAGCCCTCCAAGCTCCTTCACTTCATCTGTAAGCTTTATATCAGTTCCACGGCCTGCCATATTGGTGGCTATCGTAACAGCTCCCCGCTGACCTGCACGGGAAACTATCTCAGCTTCCTGCATGTGGTGTTTTGCGTTAAGAACATTTGGAATAATCTTCTGCCGCTTAAGCAGTTTGGCAAGAAGCTCCGAGACCTCAACTGAAACAGTTCCAACAAGAACAGGCTGTCCTGTGGCGTGCCTTTCAGCTATTTCCTGAATTATCGCCGCATATTTCTCCCGCTTGGAAGCATAGACCCTGTCTTCATGGTCAATTCGGGCAATGGGTCTGTTGGTGGGCACCACAGCAACATTCACATCATAGATGCTGCCGAACTCTTCTTCCTCTGTCTCTGCTGTTCCTGTCATACCTGCGAGTTTTTCGTACATTCTGAAGTAGTTCTGTATGGTAATGGTTGCCAGGGTCTGTGTCTCATTCCTTATCTCAACATTCTCCTTGGCTTCCAGCGCTTCGTGGAGACCGTCTGAGAACCGCCTGCCGGGCATTGGCCTTCCTGTGAACTGATCCACAATGACCACTCTGCCTTCTGAAATGATGTACTCCACATCCTTCTCGTACAGCTGATAGGCTTTCAGAAGCTGATCAATGTTGTGAAGGGCCTCTGCTCTTGAAGAATGGTCCTCGTAAACCTTTTTCCTCTGCTCAAACTTCTCTTCCTCGGTTATGTCTCTGGCTTCAAGTTCAGCCATCACATCGCCTATATCCCTGATGAGGAAGAAATCCGGATCATCAGGAGAGAGGAGCTTCCGGCCCATATCGGAAACCGACACGCTTCGTTCTTTCTCGTCGATTGAGAAACAGAGACCTTCATCCAGCTCGTGAATGTTCTTCTCCCGAAGCCTCTCACCTTCCACACGCTTTACAGCTGCCGCTATGTCCGGATCACGGAGCGCCTTTGAAAGCCTGTTGTGCTTAGGGGCTCCTCTGCGGGCTTTCAGGTAGAGAGTAGCTGCTCCGTGATGGTCTCCTGAAGACCACAGCTCGTTGGCATCAGCAACTATATCATTCACGATCTTAGACTGTTTTCGAACCAGGGAAGCCACTGTTGAACGGTATTCCATGTACCTGTTACGGTTTCTGGCAACAGGGCCGCTGATAATAAGCGGCGTTCTGGCCTCATCAATAAGAACGCTGTCCACCTCATCCACAATGGCGTAGACATATCCCCTGTGCACCCTCTGCTCCAGCCTCACTGCCATGTTGTCTCTCAGGTAGTCGAAACCGAACTCGTTATTTGTACCGTAGGTAATGTCGCAGTTGTACTGGGCGCGTCTCTGATCAGGGGTCATGCCTCCCTGAATACAGCCGATGGAAAGACCAAGATAATTATAGATCGGCCCCATCCAGAGGGAATCCCTAAGCGCAAGATAATCGTTCACCGTGACCAGATGCGCCCCTGCTCCCACTGGAACACCATCCAGCTCCCTGAACTCCCATTGATCTGTATCTTCACCGAAAGTCTCTCTGGCCTTTTCCTCCCACTCTCTGTTGATTCTGAGCCCGTTGAGATACACCGGCAGCACAGCAACCAGAGTTTTTCCCTCACCGGTTGCCATCTCTGTAATCATACCCCTGTGAAGAACGATACCGCCTTTGAGCTGAACATCGTACGGTACCATATTCCATGTTTCAGTGTGGCCGGTAACATCCCACTTCTCACCGATGTTCCTCCGACAGACCTCTTTCACAACTGCAAATGCCTCAACCATGAGATCATCAACAGTTTCTCCTCTCAGAAGCCTCCTTCTGAATTCGTCGGTCTTGCCTTTCAGCTGTTCATCTGAGAGCTCAGCCAGGCCTTTAAAGGTTTCGTTAATCTGTTCCACAACAGGATTCAGGCTCTTCATCAGCTTAGCCTGATTATCTCCCATCAGTTTTCTGAATAAATTGCCCAACCTGCCCATCAGGAATCGTCCTCCATAATCAGAATTGTATGTGCGGCAACACCTCCGGCCAGCACTCCGGCCATATCCCAGACCAGATCACATGTGCTGAAACCGGAACCGTACAGACCATCGTAGATTTCCTTCAGCAGACCTGTGCCGGCAGAGAGAGCCATTGCTTTCCCTGGATCAGCAACTGCTGCGGCTGCAGTGGAAGCCGCTGCTGCAGAGAATGCAAAGTGATTCCACCTGTCCCGGGACACCTGCACAGAACAGCCGGTGATAAACATAACGAATAGCGCCGGCACAATACACCGGTCATACTTCAAAACGGCTCTCCATAATCACCGTTTACAGAGGTAAACTCGTTTAGACTGTTAATAAGAGAATCGGCTCTCAGAGCCCATGAACTCTCTGCACTCCATAAACCGGAACACTCACGGAGAAGTATTTCAGCCTTCTGCATGCTTCCTGCCTCGATAAGCTCCCTTGACCTGAAGTAAAGACGCCATCCCAGATCAGCTGCAGTTGATGGAATCTGCCTCATGTTAAAGGCTTTACGGCAGTCATCCACTGACAGATCGTGAAGGCCCTCTGCCCAGTGAAGCTCCGAAGCTGTACTCCAGTAACTGAAACTGCTTCTGTCTGTCATTCTTTCAAACTCAGAAGCAGCCCTTTCAATCTTTTCAGAATCAACAAGAGCTTCCACCAGCATTCCTCTGTAAAACTCCTCATCTGGCGCCAGAGCTGAAGCTTTTTCAATGAGTTCAAGGTCAGACCTGCCTGTAAGGATCCACAACCAGCAGCAGGCATCGGCAGCTTTGGCGGAATCACTGTTAGCTGATGCTTCAGTGAGCCACTGTATAGAGCTTTCAGCATATCTATTAAGGTCAAGTTCTGCTCTGGCCAGACGATACCTGCACACACCGCCGCCTGAAACAAGATGAGAATAGGTGAGAACAGATTCCGGCTCACTTGCCAGTGACCGCATAAGCTCCGAAAGGGCTTTTTCCTCACCAGGGGCAAGGTAGAAAGCACGGCGTGCGTAGCATCTGGCAGAATCAGGCTGATCAAGCCTGTTCAGACACCATGCAGCCCTGTAGTGTTTCCACCATGAAGAAGGATCAGCCTGAGCTTCAGAGACATACAATGAACACGCGGAAAGAATCTCACCGCTTTGAATGAACTCTTCACCGGAAGCAAGACAGATCAGACACCAGAGAATTGCGGCCGTTTACATGCCTTCCGGAAACAGATTATTCTCTGGAAGGGCACCGCGATAAATGAAGGAAAGACGGGTGTTCTCCCAGGGACGCCAGTTCAGTTCAACTCCTCCCAGAACAAGGCCGAAATCGTTCCCTGCTCCGGAAAAAGTCATGAATCTGGAGTATCCCATTTCCAGTTTTGCGTCAACTCTGGGATGAAGGAAAAAGCTCATGCTGCCCAGATAGGTTCCCTGCCCCATAGATCCGTAAGAACCGGAAGTGAATGAAAAGCTTGCCATACTGCTGAACTCAGGACTGAACCTGCCTTCGAACTCAGGAAAACCAACAAGGTTGAAACCTGAAGGCTGAAGCCCGTAGCCATATACGCAGGATGCTGTTACCAAAAGAACAAACATAATTTTTCTCATCAGGGGAACCTCCGTGTTATGATGTGTATATTACCAATACAATGCAACACAGTCAATGTTCCATTCAACGGAGATGCATTATGGAAAAACTGGAATTCGCCAAAGGTGTGGTTTTCAGAAAAGAGCCTTCAGGCGGCATTCTTTTCAATATTGATACAGGGGCTCTTCAAGTATCTGAAGGGGTTGCCTTCGGAATCTGTGACATGATAGACAGAGGCGCTGACAGAGACGAAATTCTGAACCGTCTTCACGAACTCTATCCTGAAGAAAAAAACATCCAGTCAGATCTTGATGCTTTCCTCTCGGAAATGCGGGAGAAGGGTGTTCTGGTTTGACCGATTCCTACTGGGTATCTCCCAGAGAGGCCAACATCCTCATAACAGGGAGATGCAATCTCACCTGCAGACACTGCTCTGTTAACAGCCACGGTGCCCTGCGGAGAGATCTGCCTCTATCTGCATGGATTGAAATACTTGATAAACTGGTAAGCAACAAACTGATAAAACTCACGGTGACAGGCGGTGAACCACTTGCAAGACCTGACTTCACAGATTTCATAAAAGAAATAGCTGCGAGACCCTTCCGGTTCAGCATAAACACCAATGCTACTCTGATTACTCCGTCTGTGATAGAAACAGTGGTAAAAACCTCTGCTCATCTAAACGAATTCATGATAAGTCTTGACGGTCCTGATCAGGAAACTGTTGATGCACAGAGAGGCAGGGGAGTTTTCGGCAAACTTGTTACAGGTGTTGGAAAACTGAGAGCAGCAGGTCTTCCCTTTGGCTTCTACTGCACTGTAACCAGCCTTAACGCCCACAGACTTCACCAGACAGCACAGCTTGCCAGGGCTCTTGGAGGGGAATGGATAAAATTCAACTCGTTCCTCCTTGCAGGCCCGGGGCTAAACGAAGCAATGATACCTTCCAGGGAACAGCTGGAGGTTTCAGTTGCCGGGCTGGAAGCTATGAAAGCCTCCCATGGCAGCTTCATACAGGGAACTGTTCTGGATATGAGGGAGAGAGCCTGCAAGTTCCTCCGTAATGAGATTCCGGAATCATCTGACAGGGCATACCGCTGCGGCGGAGGCACTGGAAGGATATCTGTTTTTCCGGACGGTTCAGTAACTCCCTGCGACCATCTTCCTGAAATTATTCTAGGCAACCTCGCCTCCGGCGAATCACTTCAGTCAATCCTTCAGGGGCCTGCAATGAAGAAGTTCAGCACTTTCCTTCAGAGAACAAGAAGCAGCAATCCGGAGTGTTCCAGCTGCCGGTATCTCCCCTGGTGCTCAGGAGGCTGCCCTGTTGAGGGAATTTCAGCTGCGGCAGGTACAGGGAAAGACAGGTCATCATGCCTGAAACTGGCACTGGAAAATCTTTAATGAGCAATACAGTACCACTTAAAGTCCTCTACATAAATCCTGCAGGAGGGTGCAACCTCCACTGCAGGCACTGCTGGGTCAATGAAGGAGGCAGTACTGGAGAAACCATGACACTGAACATGTGGAAGGCTCTTCTCATCCAGGCTGAAGAGCTTGGCTGCGTCAGTGTAAAGCTCACCGGCGGCGAACCGCTTCTATATCCTGAGATAGCTCTCCTCTACTCTTTCATCAGGCAGCGGTTTGACACAGTGGCCTTTGAGACCAACGGTACACTGGACCCTCCGGGACTCATGGAAAAGATGAAGAAGAACCCTCCAGACTTTGTATCAGTAAGTCTGGACAGTGCTGACGCTTCAGTGCATGACTCGTTCAGAAAGATGAACGGCGCATGGAAAAAGACAACAGGTTTCTGCCGAAAGCTGGTGGAAGCAGGTATCAGAACCCAGGTGATAATGTCCGTCTCTGATACATCCATCGAACCTGTTGCGGAAATGGCCGGTCTTGTGGCGGAACTTGGTGTTTACAACCTGAAAATCAACTTCATAACTCCCACAGGAAGAGGCACTGGCAACAACTTCTACCAAAAAATGAACATAAAGAATGTGCTTGACTACTTCAGAAGGCTTACAGAAAATCTGCCCCTGTGGGTTCAGCCTTCAATACCAGGAGCCCTTCTTCCGCCGGAAAGACTGAAATACCTGGGATACTGCCCTGTAAGGAATCTTCTGGGAGTACTGCCTGACGGTACCTTCTCCCTGTGCGGCGTAGGTTTCTCCAGAAAGGAAATGGCATGGGGCAGGTTCCCGAAAACCACTGTAGCTGAAGCCTGGAGAAACTCACCGATACTGAAAAGAATAAGAAACTCCCTTCCTGAAAGCATTCAGGGTGTCTGCTCCATGTGCATGCACAGAGATTCATGCCTTGGAAGATGTGTGGTGAACAACAACGAAACAGGAGGTTCCCTTACAGCGCCGGACATGATATGCCAGGCAGCATGGGAAGCCGGGCTTTTCCCTGAAACCAGGCTGGTACGAAAATGATGGACAAATTCATTCTCAGGGCACAGAACAGAGCTGTTCTCCCTGACGGTGCTGTGCTTCATGCCTCAGCAGTGGGAGAAATGAATTTCTCTCTGCTTTTTCTGGCCCCTTCAGGAGGTGGAAAATCAACAATAAGAACCATTCTGACCAGATCCATGTTTGCAGGAATAGGGGATGACAGTGTCGTTGTTGCAAAGGGAACAGACAGTATTATAAGATCTCTCCCATGTGGTTCCATGAAACAGGGAACAGGAGTTGAAAACATCGGAGGAGCACCGCTGAAGGCTGTTTTCTTTCTGGAGAAGGGGGCCCCTGGAATGCTGATACAGGTATCACCGGAGTATGCTTTCTACAGAATCACTGTAAACAATCCTGTAATGGCCTGGTCTGAGCTTCACAGCAATGAACAGAAGCAGGCAATGCGTTTTCTGGAAAAGCTCACAAAGGACTTCCCCTTCTATATTCTCAGATACCATCTTGACGAAACCCCTGAAAAACTCCTGGAATGGACCCTTGAGCAGAACAATTAAGAACGGTATCAGAGGTTTTTCCATGTGGCCGAACCTTATTCCAGGAGACATTCTCAGAGCTGAGGAGAAAAACACCTGCAACTTGAAAGAGGGAATGATAGCTGTCTTTCCAGGAAAGAGCTGTTCAGCTGTTCACAGAATAAACTCTGTCAGCTTTTCAGGCAGCGAAGTGCACATCATCTCATCAGGAGACCGTTCCGGAACCGACAGAGGCAGAAGGACTTTTAAATGTTCGCAGAAACTGCCGGTTGTAACAGGGGTACTGAGAAGGGGACGATATGTACCTGTGGGAAAAATTCGTATCAGGCAGTGGCTTGCTCCGAAACCTGTGGTAAGGATATGGTGCGCTATTGTCAGAAAAATACTGTGGTAGTATTGTTGAGCAGTGAAAACTGCCATCTTTCCTGAACAGTCAGGTCATGGCAGGTTGTAAGATACACATTCTGCGAGCAAGGACAGGAGTTGTTGAAGATGAACCTTTTTCCTGAATCGTATTCTCCGCCTGTACTGGTTGGAATAGTGGATGCGGCAGAAAACGGCTGGAACGCAGAGTGCAGTTCCGGCAGTACACCTTCTTCCGGTTCCAACAACTGTACTTCAGGAGGTAACCCCAACTCAGCCCCTCTCTGCCCGGGCATGGGCGGAAGCGTGAACTCCAACAGGCTTTTCAACAACGGCAGCCAGTCCTCAGAGAGTTCAAGGCTTATCAATCCTGGAGATGTGGGCAGCGGCCTTTAATCCCTGTTCCTTCGTTTAAGGTCAGCAAGTGCAGCCACTCCCAGAAGAACGCTGAACCACAGTGTTGCAAATCTCATAAGAAGGGTCGTTGCAGTAGATACAGCTTCAGGCATATAGCCGCTCATAATGCCGTCTATGGTTATCTCTGTGAGCCCAAGGCCCCCTGGAATCATTGAAACAGCGCCGGCTACGCTTCCTGCAGCATGTGAGAGAAGTGCAGCGCCCCAGGGCAGAGAAGCTCCCATGGAAGCAGCAGCCACAGAGAGCACCATTGCCTCTATTCCCCATGAGAGCATTCCCAGAGGAACTGAAACCGCCATGCTTCTCACATCCAGAAGAGCCACTGCAGCCTCTCTGAAACCCAGAAAGAGATGGCTCCTTTTCCTCATGAATGGAATCTTCATTGTCACCCTCTCAAAGAGATTCCAGGCACTGCGGTTAAGAAGAAAGAACATGGCTGATGCAACGAAAACAGTTCCTGCAATGGAAGCGGGAATACCGAGGGAACTACCGGTGACAAGCGCCCCTGCAAGGGCCAGCAGAACCATGCTTATCAGATCTGTAAGCCTTTCTGCAACCACCACAGAACCTGTGGTCTCCACCGGCACGCCCCTCATTTTTTTCAGAAGAGCGCATTTAAGCAGCTCACCCATTTTCCCTGGAGATACTGTCATGGAGAAACCGGCAATGAAAACACGAAGGCTCTCTACGGCAGGAACAATAACTTTAACTCTTCTGAGAAAATACTGCCACTTGAGATATCTGAGATAGTAATTGGCTAAAGGAAGTATCAGGAAGAGAGGTATACAGCCAGGGTGAATCGCACCTGCCGCATCTGAAACCTTTCCCATATCTGAATGGAGCACCAGAACAGTGTAGACGGCAATGGCTGCAGCAACTGCCCATAAGGCTTTCTTCATCAGGAGGTAAGGTCTTTCAGCTCTTCCATAAGCTTATCTGAACCGGGCATACCGTCCATTGTCTTTACCGCTTTTCCTGCCAGCCTTCTGGCCTCTCCCCTGTCACCCAGGCCTGCGGAACACCTTGCGGCAAGGGCAAGAGCCTGGGCTTTTCCCATCAGAGTAAGCGGCGTATCCGGAAGCAGTTCAGCTGATGTTACAGCATACATTCGTGCCCTGGAGAGGTCCTTTTTCTTCATGTGAAGCATGGCAAGGTTCAGATAGACACCGCTTTTGCCGGAACCTTCCCGTTCTTCCAGAGCCTCCTCAAGGAGCTTTTCAGCCTCATCCAGTCTCTTGTCACCGTTTATAAAAAGTGCTGCAAGGTTGACCTTCATTGTTCCTGCGAGCTGCGGTTCAACCTCCATTGCCTTTCTGTAGAAATTCTCTGCATTTTCGATGTCACCTCGCTGCTGTGCTATGTATGCCATCTGGGCATAAGCTGTTCCGCTCTGGTCTCCTTTGCCTACAGCCTGCATAACCACTTTTTCAGCCCTGTCCACTTCACCGCTTCTTATGAAGTAAAAGATGAGAGCATTGGTGAGAGGGCATGATACCTTCTTTGAATCTCTGTTCTTCTCAAGGTACTCTATCATATCATCCACACGGCCTTCAGCAGCCATTTTAGAAGCCTTCTGCAGCTGCCTCTGCTTCCATACAGGGGACTTGATAAGCCTGTATCCCAGAAAAAGAACCGCCGCAATACATACCGCAAGTATTATGAAGACAGCATCAGGCATATCAAAAACCTCCTCCGCCGAAGTTCCTGTCAAAATCGGTGAATTCTCCAAGGGTGGTATCAGAGGCAAAACCTGTACTGTCTGTATGGAGCATGCAATAGGATGCAGGGGCAGCACCCTTCCAGAAAAGTCCTTCACGGGCGTTTTCCGCGCAGGCGGCATTGGCCAGCTGGCCTGTGATCTTGCAGATAACTGCATTCTCAACGGTTCCAGGTTCAGGGCCTGGGAACACAGGGGCTTCTGAGGGGTCCGCGTCTGCAAACACCTTCCTCATAAAGGCGTTCCATACAGGAAGGGCAATACTGCTTCCCGACTGTCCCCTGCCATTCTGAAGACGCATTCTTACCACATGATTGTCGTATCCAACCCACACTGACGCAACAAGATCAGGAGTAAAGCCTACAAACCAGGCATCTGCATAGTCACTTGTGGTTCCGGTTTTTCCTCCTGCTTCCCTTCCTGCGTAAGGGCCACCCCAGTACCAGCGGGCGCCTGTTCCTGTACCTGCCCGAAGAACAGACTGGAGCATGCTGTTCATAAGGTAGGCTCCTGTTTCACTGAGAACTCTTCTTCCAGGATCAGGCTGCCGGTTGCTTTCAAGTACATTCCCATACCTGTCATCAACCTGCAGTATGGCAGTTGTGTTTCTGGCAATACCACCGTTTGCAAAGGGAATGTAGGCCCTTGCCATCTCAAGAGGGTTAGCCATACAACTCCCAAGAGGCAGTGAATTCACCACAGGAAGCCTGGATGTAATCCCCATTGCCGCAGCACGGGCAGCTCCTGTTTCTATTCCAACTGCGTCTCCCAGTCTTACCGCGCTCACATTGAAGGAACGGGCAAGTGCCTCTCTGAGGGTCACCATGCCATGGAACTCTCTGTCATAGTTCCTTGGACGCCAGCTTCCAGGATTAAGGTCAACCACAACAGGCTGATCAAGAATCACACTCCCTGGCGACCAGCCCTGCTCTATGGCCTCTGCATAGAAGAATGGCTTGAAAGAACTTCCTGGCTGCCTTCTGGACTGAGTAGCCCTGTTGAACTCGCTGTCCTGAAAATCCCTTCCTCCAACCATTGCCCTTATGTATCCTGTGGATGGATCAACTGCAACCAGGGCACCCTGTATGTAATCAGGAGCGCCGGCAGTGGAATCCTCAACTGCCTGCCAGTGTGTCCATGAACTCTCATATCTGAGGCGCTCACCATCAGAGACCCACTGATCGGTAACAGGGTCCCAAAACGGTTCTTTTGAAACCAGCACGCTGTCAATGGCTTCTTCGGCGAACTGCTGCATTTCAGGATCCAGAGTGGTGTAGACCTCAAGCCCCTGCTCGTAAACCGCAGACCAGCCGTACCTGCTCACAAGGTACTGTCTCACATACTCGGTGAAATAGTCCCAGTCCTGTTCAAGTTCATACCTGTGAACATTCACCCCCAGAGGAAGTACTGATGTTTCAGCCATCTGCTCCTCAGTTATAACCCGGTGATCAGCCATCATGGAAAGGGCTATGTTTCTCTGCGCAAGACACCTGTCAGGATTCCTCAGGGGATTGAAACCGCTGGGGTTTTTCACCATTCTTACCAGCATAGCAGACTGGGCAAGGGTAAGTTCAGCAGCTGTTGAACCGCTGAAATATGTTCTTGCGGCAGCCTCTATTCCGTGGGCACCGGAGCCGTAGTATATCTGGTTCAGGTACATCTCCATTATCTCGTTCTTGGAGAACTGTCGTTCAATCTCCATTGCAATGAAAGCTTCCTGAATCTTTCTCTGATAGGTTTGATCCTGCTGAAGAAAAAGACCCCTGGCCAGCTGCTGTGTTATTGTGCTGCCTCCGTGGCTGGCTCCCGTTCTGATATTGTGAACAACACTTCGGAATATTCCCTGAAGATCAATGCCGGAATGGGTATAGAAGTTTCTGTCCTCTGTGGCAATAAAACCGCGAATAACCCAGGGGCTCACCTGATCCAGTGTTACAGGATACCTGTTCTCAACAAAGGCTGTTGCCAGTTCTTCCCCATTGCAGTCATAGATTCTGGTGGCACTTACCGGCTCACTTCCTCTCAGGCCTGCCACAAGAAGATTGCCTCTTGCTTCACTGAAGGCTTCAGCGCTGTCACTCCAGACTCTGTGAAGAAATCCTGCGGAGAAAGCCACGCCAATAACAGCAGTTACAGCAAACCAGTAACCGACTGCTGCAAGTGTTTTCTTCATCAGTTGCCTGCTCCGTTCAACAGGGGACTCTCAATGAGCAGGTCGTCCTGAACCTGAACAGAGTCCGCAGGAATCTCTTTTCTTGTAAAGAGCGGCTTACCATCTGCTGAAAGGGAGAGTTCATATTCGTACTGCCCTGTGTTTCCCACAAGAACCACGCTTCTGTAACCTGCCGGACCTGTCTGGGTTCCGAACTGGCTGTGAAAATCGCTCTGAAAATCTTTCCAGCTTCTCCAGACAAGTCTGTATCCTGTAGGTGTTCCAAGAAAGAGATAGATATCACCTGCCCAGTAAACCACCCGTTCAGGGTCCGGATCACCGTTCATGTCAACTCCCAGAGCCCTCCAGACAGGAATGCCTATGTCGCTCTCCACCTTCTGCTCCAGCTGGTGTGGATCAAGGTATATCAGAAGGGTTTCCAGAGGTTCACTGCTTCCGCATGTGAGAAGCGCAGGATATGTTCTGGAAAGGGTATCCCTCTCTTCAATCAGTGCGTCAACAGCAAAGAAAACACTGCGAAGAAAAGCAATCCTCTCCTCTTCCTCCTGCACATCAGGGCCCATCCATGTCCCTGTCTGTCTCAGGTTCTGCATTGCTTCGTGGTTCGCCCGCAGAACTGCTTTTTCCAGATATGCAAGCTCACGCCAGGCAGCAACCAGTTCCCTGAGTTCAACAGGAAAATCGGTTACCTGAAAAGTGGCTCTGTCCTGCACTATCTGAAGTTTGGCAGCTGCCCTTACATTGCTCAGAGCCATAACTGAATAACTCTCCTGAGAGAGACCTGCAACATAATCTTCAAAGGATGTGCCTGCTGCCTCAGCTGCATGCCAAGAAGACCAGTGAACCTCTCTGTCCAGATCTACATCTTTAAGAAGCATTCCTGCAAGTCGCATCTCTCTGAGAAGATCAGGATTCGAGAGAATAACAGCAGCCTGATACTCAACACTGAGGGAATCAATGGCATTTCCAGTAAGCTCATTCTCAATGCGCTCTATGAACCAGGAACCATTCAGCAGAACAAAATCCATTCGTATTACAGGCGGCAGTTCCTCAAGCCTGACTATGGAGCAGTAGTAACTGGTTCTGTAGAGGCTGTCAGGACCTGGAAGAACAGGGGTAAGCCTGCCCCCCTGGTCAAAGCCCCGCCATCTGCCGAAGAATTCCCAGGGAGAGAAACCGGTGGAAACAACTGAATCCTTCAGCTCAGGAGCAAGAAGCTCAATACACTCAGGATCATTCATGCCCAGAAGGTTCGAGAACTGAAGGGCTACCTCAAGGGGAGTTTCAGGCATTGTTCTGACGACAGTTGTGTCTGAAGCAGCTGACGGAACGGTTTCACCCTGTTGTTCTCCGCACCCTGAAAGGAGAGCGAAAAGAACAGCCGCGATAAATATTCTTCTGCTCACATTGTACCTGCCGTAACTCTTACAAGTTCATCCACTGTTGTCACTCCCTGCAGTACCTTTATGATTCCTGCTTCTCTCAGTGTATGCATTCCCGACTTCCCTGCAAGCTCTCTTATGCTTCCCATTGAAGCCCTTGCAAGCATGGCAGTCCGCATTTCCTCATTTATAAGCATAATTTCAAAAATCGCTGTTCTCCCCTTGTAACCTGTGTTTCTGCACTCACGGCATCCTGAGCCCTTTGTGAGCGATATACCGGTTTCAATTCCCAGCACCTTTCTCTGAAAACTATCAGGTTCATACTGAATCCGGCAGTGGGGACAGATGGTTCTGACCAGCCTCTGGGCAACGATACCCCTCAGTGTGCTCACCAGGAGATACGGGTCAACGCCCATATCCATCAGCCTTATCACCGTTGACGCAGAGTCGTTGGTATGAAGGGTGCTGAGAACAAGATGACCTGTGAGAGCGCTTCGCATGGCACTGACAGCTGTTTCCCTGTCTCTTATCTCACCGACCATGATTATGTCAGGATCCTGCCTGAGTACATACCTGAGAGCTGTTATAAAGGTAAGATCAATTGCCGGCTGAACAGAAATCTGATTGAAATCGTCTGTAACGAACTCCACAGGATCCTCAATGGTGGTAACATTGTTGCTTTCTGTGGAAACAGCGGTCAGGCTGGAATAGAGTGTTGTAGTTTTGCCGCTTCCAGTGGGGCCGGTTACCAGTATAAGACCATTGGGATTGTGTATGAGGTTTTCATACCTGCTCAAATCCACCGACTCAAAACCCAGCGCTGAGAGATCCTGCATCAGCACCCCTGGATCAAGTATTCGAAGAACTATCTTTTCACCGAAGGAAACCGGAACAGTGGAACATCGAATCTCAACAGGTTTACCCTGGAACATGGTTCTTATTCTGCCGTCCTGCGGTCTTCTTTTCTCTGCGATGTTCAGCCCGGAAATCATCTTGATTCTGCTGGCGATGGTCAGATGGAGTCTGCCCGGGAGCCTGTATACAAGATGAAGAACACCGTCTATTCGGAAACGGACAATTGTATTCTCACGGTGGGGCTCAATGTGAATATCGCTGGCCCTCTCTTCAAATGCATGCTGAAAAAGATGGTTTACCGCGTTGATAACCGGCTTGTCCGTTGGCTCAATGGACCTGTCGGCAGTGCTGTCAACGAACCTCTCAAGATTTCCGAGATCGACTTTCTCTTCTGAGGACAGTTCTTTCGTTGCAGCCAGAATTGAACTGTGAAGGCCGTAGAACTGGCGAATGACCTTGTCTATGGCACCTGGGCGGCTGAGATAAAGTTCTATCCTCTTTCCCAGCATGTGTTCCATATCATCCAGTTCAGCATCTGAAGGCACCCTGCTGGTGGCAATGTGTATTGATTCACCGTCATCTCTGAATGCAACCAGACCGTTGGCCTGGGCAAAAGCTCCTGGAAGGCTCTCTGTAACCGACTGATAGTCAAGCTCCAGAGGATCCAGATCAGCGTAAGGAATACCTGCCAGTTCCGCCAGATGCCTGAACAGTCTTTCTTCACCGATTATTCCGCTTGAAACCAGCAGAGAAAGGGGATTCTCGCTTGAGTTCTCTGCAAGCCTCCTGTACCTGTCGAACGCAGACCGGGAAATAACCTGGTCCCTAAGAAGAGTTGCAGGAACTGCAGAGGGCTCCAGAGGCCTCATCAGTGTACCTCCGAGAGAACAAGAGGTTCTGAAAGCCTGTCCCATGTGAAGCTTTCAGCAATCCGTGCTGCAGCCAGTTTTCCTGCTTCAAGGTCTGAGGCGTGAACAAGCCCGAGAACAGTACCGTTTTCCACAGGCGAGCCGCATGATATTTCCTGAGCCCACCCAACAAGAGGGTCAACAGTATCTTCAATTCTGAATCTGCCGCCGCCTAAAGCCCTGACCTCGCGGCCTACAGTGAGGGCATCAGGGCCGTACCAGTAACCTGTTCTGTCTGCTCTTACATCTATTATCACAGGTGCCTGGGGAAGCGACTCAAAGGCTTCCAGATCACCGCCCTGGGCTTCTACCATTCTGCTGAACAGGTCAAAGACCTTTCCGCTGGCCAGGTTTTCATAACAGAGCTGCTCGCTTTCAGGGATTCCTGCGTGCTCTGCCATTTGTGAGACCAGACGGACAGTAAGTTCAGTGGCATCAGCAGGCCCTCTGTTCCTCATGATATCAATGGATTCCTGTACTTCCAGGGCATTTCCTGCGGTGAACCCCAGAGGAACATTCATTGAGGTTATCAGCGCACTGGCTTTCTTGCCGGAAAGCTGAGATGTTCTTACAAGCAGTTCAGCAAGTTCAGTTGCTTCAGTGAGTTCAGTCATGAAAGCGCCGCTGCCGCACTTTACATCAAAAACAAGAATGTCAGGATTTTCAGCAAGTTTCTTGGAGAGTATGCTGGCACAGATAAGCGGTATTGAGGTCACTGTGGAGGTTGCGTCCCTGAGGGCATAGAGTTTCCTGTCTGCAGGGGCAAGACTGTCTGTCTGGCCTATCATGCATACCCCCAGACTATCAACCTGTTCCCTGAACTGTTCCATTGAGAGATTCACATTGAATCCAGGTATGGATTCAAGCTTGTCCAGAGTGCCTCCGGTATGGCCGAGACCCCTTCCGCTTATCATTGGAACCCTGATACCTATGGAAGCTGCCATAGGCGCCAGAACAAGCGAGAGCTTATCCCCTACACCGCCTGTACTGTGCTTGTCTGCAAGGGGTGAAAGAGACGGTTCCCAGCTTACTGTCTCGCCGCTGTCACGCATTGCTTCTGTAAGGGCAAGGGTTTCCTCGGAGTTCAGGCCGTTGATGTACGCAGCCATGAGAAATGCGCTGGCCTGATAATCGCTTACACTTCCATTGGCGATACCTGATGCAAGCTGATAGAGCTGTTCAGAAGGAATTGCTCTGCCGTCACGCTTGGCTCTCAGAAGGTCTGTTATCATAACCATGTAACAGCATCCACCACCTGGGCGTATTCAAGGGCAGCAAAAATCGCTGCTGCCGCTGGAATAAGAAGCAGCAGGAAAAACTTTTTCTTCCCGCTTTGCCGAATCTCAAGATACTCACCTACAGACATCCCTTCCAGCTTGATTGAAGGATGTCTTATCACATCATAGGAGTATATCTGTCTTCTTTTCAACAGCTTCTTCAGTTCCGCCGCAGATTCAACCATTATCTCCGATTCAGCTGTAACAACTGTAAATGACTGAATATCATCAACCGGTGGCTCCGAGGGTTCAGGGGCAGGCTCAGGTTCAGCTTTGCCTGAAGGAGTTTCTTCAGCATTCTTAACAGTGTTCTGTAATCGTTCGTAAGAAGGTTCAGAAACAGGCTCATCATGTTTTTCAAAGATATCTTCAGCAGGCATATCCGGAAGCTCTTCTTCCTCCACAGCGCCGTAAGCGGCCTGAGGCCAGTCTTCCAGATCAAAAAGACCGCACATGCTGACCGGTTCCCAGGTCTTTCCGTCCATGGATATTTCAGCATCCACAGGAATACGGGATTCCTTTATCCAGCTGCGAACAATGTCTGTAGATCCTGCCTTGTACACATTTCCGTCTACCCTTATCTTCACCGACACTATCTTACCGGCAGGAACCTCCCTCAGATAGGGAGCAAGAGCAGGAAGAGCCGAAGCCTTTACACCCCCTGGAGGTGTTCTCGGCCCTTCAACAACTGCATCTTCAGTAATTCGTGCTTCTCTTGCCCATTTAACAAGAACTTCAAATTCAGGCGTTCTGAACACTCCACTTCTCATGGAAACAGTCCACTGATTATCAGGATTCAGGATAGCAGCAAATTCTTCTCTGGACAACACTGAAAGCCACTGGTCAGTACCGGCTTTTCTGAAGCTGTCGCTGCTGGATACCCGATTCTCCCTGACCCAGCTCAGAAGCTGGTCAAAATCGGCAGCCCTGTAAATCCTTTTCCCTCGCCGGAGCTCCCAGGCGCCGCTCTTTTTGACGGTCATGCCATTACCCTCCTTCAGCAGTCGGTGAACCCCATTATATACATCATGCTAATAGTTTTGCGAAGCTCAGTTGTCAACACCGCCGATGAATCGGGCACCTCTGAAAACTATGGTATCAGCAAGAGCAGAGGCAACCAGATCATCATCCAGCCAACCTCTTCTTCCGCATATTGATATGAGCCTGTCAACATATGATTGCCAGTAGCCGGGCAACGCTCCGGCTTCAGCAAATCGGTGATACAGCTTCGGCCCTGGCAGTATGGAAACAAGATATGCAGTCTCCCGAACAGAAAGATCAGCAAATCTCCTGTCAAAGTAATAGAGAGCTGCCTGATCAAAACCAAACACATCAGGACCAAGTTCCACGATATTGGCGTAGATTTCGAGGATACGATCCTTACTCAGCCACCTTTCCATCCTCCAGGTAAGAAAAACCTCCTGCAGTTTCCTGGCCAGGGTCTTCTCCCTACCGAGAAAAAGATTCTTTGCAAGCTGCATGGAGAGAGTGGATCCGCCTCGAACAAACCTGCCTTCAGTCATATCAGCCCTTATGGAGTTTCTTATGTGATACTCACTGAAACCGCTGTGTCTTCTGAAAGAAGCATCCTCTGCGCAGCAGAGAAGAGGCTCGAAATGGGCAGGAATGGAATCAAACACAACGAAGCCGGAATTATGAAGAGTATCCAGTGAGATGGTTCTGGTGTTGCCCCATGTGTCCCTCATGGTGCAGGAAGCCCCTCCATCTTCCTCTCTCAGCCTGCTGAAACTCACAGGACTCCAGTTGACCCTGAGACCCCTGGAATCAATATCAATGCTGAAATTGGAACTGTCCGGATAATCCCAGTCCAGCAGTAGTTCCGCAGCAAAGTCCAGCTCGCCGCCAAGACTGAGTCCGTTCAGACTTCCCATAAGCTCATCAGGAACCGATGAGGTTATCTCCCCACCTGTAAGGGAGTGATTGTAAAGAAACAGACGCATCATTCTTCTGGTTTCCCATGACACATCAAGGGTAAAGTACACCTCAGCGCTGTTCAAACGAACCATGCCGGTATCAACAAAAAGCTGACATGATTCCGGCAGCACACCGCCGCTGCAGAAGAGGAATGCCTCTGTAGTAATGGTGTCCGGAGCTATCTCTTCCCTGTATACAGAAAGCTCCTGAAACTCCAGCGCTCCGGTGAAGAAAAGAGAATCTGCTCCAGAGAGAAAAACTGAAAGGGAACCTGCCGGAGCAGCGGTTATCACAGCACCTCCTGTAAGTGAATCCAGCAGTGCCATTGCCGGTTCACTCACCTGGGAGAAATCCATGGAAAGGGAAGCAGACTGCAGACCGCCCCTGTCTGCCTCTGCTGTAAAGAGAGCCTGGGCAGGTCTGCCGTCAATCTCAGTTATCAGACCTGCTACATTCCATATGTTACCCTCTGTACCGGTACACCTTCCTGAAACAGTATGCCCTGCAAGGGGGCCAGGGAGTTCATCACCTGTAAAAGGAATCCCTGAGACCGACTGAAATACCCCTGTGAACCCACCGGAAACCATGGACAAATCAGCAGACCCCCAGCTCCCGTCCAGAAAGCAGGTATATTCGCCGCAAATCCTGCTTCCGGTGAGCAGGGTACCGTCTGCAAGAGAAACATCCATCAGAGAAAGCACAAGCTCTGCCCCACCGCCATCACTGACAGAAAGTTCTTCATCCCGGTACTGACCGCTGTAAAGACTTCCTCCGGCGCCAACAGCCATAACAGGCTTCGCATGAAAGGGAACTCCCTCAACAATAACCCAGAGGCTATCGGCCGAAAGGCCGGTTCCCGGCAGTGAGGCATCCACAAGAAGCACAGCGTCATTCCCGAAGCGGATTCCGCTCCATGATGCCTCCGAATCAATGGCATGTATTCTGCGTGAAACCGCATTGATCAGAAACAGATGCCCTGCAGCCGGAATAAGCAGGGTGAGCAGCGCAACTGCTGCTGCCTGTATTACAGGCGGTCGGCGCATGGCTTTGTCAGAAATTCTTCATGCAAAAACGATTCAGTATTGATAATTTCATACCCTTCCTGACCAGCATAAGCAGCTGCTCTTCCAGACCTTGATTCACCTCCAGGAGCGAACAGCGCACAACTGATTTGAAACAATAGCATTACATAAGCAGGAAAGAAGACCACTTAATCCAGTGCAGATCATGACTGCACCTTTTCCACCAGTTCTGTCACTGCTGAATTCTTGTAAAAGATCAATGCAAAGTCCAGAGGAAGCAGAATACCGCTCTTTTACAAAAACGGTACTGACATGGCACTCAATGAACTTATCCGATTCTGCAGATATGACAAAGCAATGAACAAAACAGACAGCCATCAATACAGCACCTGCCGGGAAATCAGAAACAGATAATGAAAACAAGGACTTAGGTAACAGTAACGCTCAATCCAGCTTGACAACTTGCAGAACACTTTCCTGTGACTCACTTCGGGCAACAGCAAAATAGCTTCCGGCTGACACAGATTTACCTGCAGAATCACAACCGTCCCACAGGAAACAGCCATCCCCTGTTTGATGCAAGGTTCTGATAAGCCTGCCGGATGTGTCGTACACAGAAAGCTGTTCAGAACCGGATGACCCGACAAGGGTAAAGACAGTGCTTCCCTCAAAAGGATTTGATGAACAGATCAAAGTCAGGTTGACCGGATCAACCGGTAAGGTTGACTCTTCCTCAACCTCTACCCAGTTGTGGTCCAGCCAGCCAAGCACGATCCAGTAACCGCCAACCTCAAGGTCTGCCTGAGACCAGACTGCGAACACATCTCCAGCTTCATTTGTTGTCGCATCAAGACAGTAAAGCTGCTGGATCTTTTCATCACTGTAGTCGTAAGCAGCGTAGGGCTCCTCAATGAAGTTCCCCTCCTTGTCCATGATCGCGAAGTACACCCAGTGATCAGACTGAAAGTATGCCAGCCACATAAGGTAAAGTGTTTCTCCATCGGGGCCGGGCATGATGTTCAAAAACCAGTTTCCAAGATCAGGTGTCCCTGTCTCTCTGGTCAACAGGAACTGACCGGATGCCCCATCAACCTTATCAGGTATCTCTATCTCCCTGATCAACAGGACCTGACCGGATGCCCCATCAACCTTTACCAGGGATAGTACATAATAACTTGCCCCCTCTTTGGCATAGTGCATGAAGCACCAGAAATTACCATCACTGTCAGTAGTCACTGATGACTCAGGCGTTATAAATTGCAGATTCTGAACCATCACAACCGGCGCAACAGTGATGTTTCCCTCAAGGTCATACTGAATGTAGACCGGTACTGCATATCCTGATGTGTAGAAGATATGCACCCTGTTACCGTCAACCTGGATATTGGATATCTCCTCTGAACTGCCGGGAATGGTGTCTCTGAACACTTCACCCAGGACAGGATCGCAGACAGCATAGCAGACTCCTCCGTATATCTCAAAAACGCAATGGATCCGTCCCAGGCTGTCAGATGAGGCTTCCAATATGGGACGGTTCACATATGAGTCCCGGATAAGAAGGCTTGTTGAAACAAGTTCCTCTCCGGTACTGTCACGGAGGGTGAACCAGACAGGTGCCCCTTCTCTCCAGAAAAGAGCAACACTGTCACTGCTCAGTTTGCATGATGATGTATACCCGGACCACACATCATTCGAAACCATTGTCTCTGGGTGAATGACAGTACCGTCAGGCAGGAACACCTTGTAACCCACACGGCTCTTGTTGTCGAACATCCCCCATACCAGATGAAGTGTGTCTGATCCGGTAACCTCGATCCTCTCCCGATTCTCACCGTAGTAAGTCCATACATCAATGGCGATCATGGGCTCACTCCATCCAGGAGCCCATGTTACAGAGATCAGCGCAAACAGCAGAAGAGATAACATTACTCCTCCAGAACTCCTGTTCTTGCAGCGTCATGCTGACACTGCGGCCATGGGGCGTAACCGGTTGAACAGCTTCCCAGTTCCCACACATGAAGGTAATTGTCCATGGTTCCGAAGACAACCTCAACCTTCCCGTCCAGGTCAATGTCTGCTATGACAAAACCTCCCTGAACAGAAGAAGGAAGGGTGTAAGGAAAACCGAGATCAATAAGGGTATTACCACCACTGGATATCCCGTATACCACACCCTCCTGCGTTGCAGCAAGTATATCTGCATATTCATTATCATCCTGATCATTCAGTTCACCAAGGGCAGGGAAAGGTGGTTGAGAAAGGCCTTCATCTGTGTAAAGGTAAGGGAAGTTCGATCTGTGATAACCATTTGCGTTCCAAGCAAAACACTGGTTCTCAGTATTGGCTATTACATGGTCTGGCCCATGATGAGTCGGGTCCCAGTCGGCCATGACACAGTATGGCACATGGTACGATTCCCTGCCGGGATTGCCCTGGCAGGGCACCTGTGTGGCAAGATTTACAGGATTCAGGAGCCATGCAGGGTTGCTGAACTGAGCGGATTCGTCAGTTGGAACTGCTATCATGTTTCCTCCGGAAAGACCTCCGACAGCAGGGATAGTTACCCAGTTTTCCTGCCATTCCCGCTGGGAAATAAAGGAATCTGCAGCGTAATCGTATACATAGTACTCGGTCTGGGGCGGGCTGCCCACAGTATACCATTTTACCCGTGTTATGATTTCCGGAGTGCCGTCCCCGTTTACATCCTCAAGGGCAGACCATGAGTTAATTAAAAGAGCATTAGAGATACCTGGCAACTGCTTAGTTCTTATGGGAACAAGGGAAGATCCAGACACATCAAACACTGTCAGATCATCATCCCTGATCACTACGACTTCGTCACGGGTCTCCAGGGAGCTTTCGCTGACAAAGTCTCCAAGGCTCACTGAATGAATCGTTCTAAACCAGCCGCCTGCATGAGAGAAAGATGCAACAGGTGAAGTGGAGGTGTTACTGTATACCAGGAGATGAGTCTTTGTGTCGATCACTATTTCCGGATCAGCATTTCCACAGACATTACCTGCTACGGGAACAGTAGCCCGCAATCCTGTTCCTAAGTTATGAAACAGCTGTCTTCTGTCAGATTCCCAAACTGGCCACTGAGGAGAGCTGTCGTCAAAGACAAGGAGCTTCTGACTGGTTGCTAAAACTATCTCCAGGCCGTTGGAAGAGTTGCCATCGAAATCACAGAGGACTGGAGGAACAAGAACGGATTGATTCAAGGGAACAGGCCACCCGTCCTGATTGGGATAGAAGTCTCTAATCTTGAACTCGGTCTCTGCGGAGTTGTTTGGCAGCCACGAATCAGGAGTCTGACCTCCAGGATCAGAAGCAGTCACTTTGATATTCAGAATGCCGGGAGGAGTAAACCAGGTGGCCTCCCAGACAAAATCAATTTTGGTTTCAACACCTGGTTCAAGGCCGCTGCATTGGTTTGAAAGCATCTCGGACATGCCGGAATTATCAGTGATTTCCATTGTCAGCATGAATGGACCGGCAGCCAGCCATCCTGCGTTTCTGACAACTACACTGAAAACAACTGTTCCGCTTCCGTCAACAGTCATAGTGGGGTATATGTTAAGAGTCATATCATCAGGACTGATGATCAGATCGCAATGGTCCCTGAATTTGACTCGATCTCCTGTATCAAGAGCAGGGTCACCGAACAGGTTAAACCTGCCCAGATCTTTGTTGAACCATTCACCCACCCAATACCAGTACAGCATATCAAGTCTGCCAGCGGCAATGGCGTCTCCCTGTCTCGTATGACCGTTACAGAACAGGTTTCTGATAATGGCTCGTCCAAGGTAGCCGCTGTTCCCCGATTCATAGCTGCTTGCGAAAACTCCGATAGCACCACCATCCGTGTTTCTTATAAACTCCTCGGCAAGGCAGGCAGGACCAAGGTCATAAGGAGGTAGAGAGGTCTGATTGACAGGCTCACGGCAAAGGCAGATACCGGGAGACCTGTTGTCATGCTGATACTGTGTGTGGTTGAATGTCCCGGAAGAGCAGCATAACATCAGAATGAATGGCGGCAAGTGATCGGCAAATGTTCCGAGATCAGCAACATCAAGGTTGTCGAAACATGAATCAGGAACTCCGAAGTTCTCTAATTCTTCATTCAATCCCGCATTGAACAGATGAAAGTCACCATGGTCAGCATAGAATGCAACCTGTGATCCCCTGTTGAACACAGTGTTGCAGGCATCAACCCACTCAGCGCTGGTCATATCGCTGCCGTCACTGTTGGGAGGATCATCCTCTCCGTCACCGCAGTGATAGTTATCCCACTGGTAGCCCAGCCAGTCTGCAAGCGCTTTCGTCCACCGGGCGGAAGGATACCAGTGATCTGTTTCCGTGCCCGCCAGTCGTGTGATGTATCTTCTGTACTGCATATTAGCCGGAACTGAAATTGTTACCGGAGCTTCGTACTCCTCAATCAGATCTATCATGTCCTGCAGATTAGCAGCTTCCCGGGTTGAGAGTCTGCCTACAATCATATCGGGCATTGACGCATAAACGCTTCTGGGTTCGTCGAAGTAGGCATACCACTCGTCATTGCCGAACCC